>JAEEGG010004968.1_pt1 | contig 31976 bp, 22 predicted proteins | sample 9134161 | NCBI WGS metagenome assembly JAEEGG01 (sample SAMN16246543, study PRJNA631951) | gut metagenome | biome: gut microbiome; feature: rumen; material: CR-attached | host: Bos | place: Iran: Karaj | collected 2018-10
GCCGTCTATGATATGCTTTCGCGCATGAAGGCCAAGATCGATGCAGGTCGTTCGCTGCTTTACATGACTGCCCGTTATGTCGACATCTACAAGTGCCTTGAAGACATCCAGCGCGAGCGTTCGTTGACACCCGAAGAGCGCGCCGAGTGCAAGAAATACTCCCGCCTCGCTGATGCCTTCACGCCTCTGGCCAAGGGCATGAACTCCGAGTACGCCAACCAGAACGCCTACGATGCCATCAGCATCCACGGCGGTTCGGGCTTCATCATGGAGTACAAGTGCCAGCGTCTCTACCGCGATGCCCGTATCTTCTCGATTTACGAAGGCACGACGCAGTTACAGGTGGTGGCCGCCATCCGTTACATCACTAATGGCACCTACCTCACCATCATGAAAGAAATGCTCGAAAACGAGGTCTCCGAGGACTTGAAGCCCTTGCAGAACACGGTGCGCACCCTCGTGGAACTTTACGAACAGAGCATCAACTATGTGAAGGGTGCCAACAACCAGGAGGTTCAGGACTTCTTGGCCCGTCGTCTCTACGACATGACCGGCGACATCATGATGTCGCTGCTCATCCTTGACGACGCCACCCACGCCCCGCATCTCTTCACCCAGTCGGCCAATGTGTATGTCCACGCCGCCGAGGAAGACGTCATCGGCAAGAGCGTCTATGTGAAGAACTTCATCGAAGAAGACTTGGTGAACTTCAGGGCGAAGGCGAAGGAAAATGCCGAATAAATATTAAACTTTGCTAAAATGAGAGCGGTGCGTCTCATGAGACGCACCGCTTATTCTTGATTTATGAATCTAGTATCATTTTTCTGTATTCTTCGTTGTCTCTTTCGAATTTTACTTCTTTTCTGATTGATTCAATCTGTTTTTTTGCCCAATCTTGTACGGTCTTGTTGGGATGTTTTGTATATGGAATCAATATCTTTTCCTTTTGTGAAATAAAATCGGCAAGAGAGTTGTTTGGACCTCCAACAAAGCTAAAAGTTCCTATGTTACATCCAAATTCAGAAAGCATTCTTTCTTGAACTCCGAAATTATCACATAGCCACCAGAAAAAGGTTTCCGTTGGATCTTTTCCCGGTTCCTCAACTGGGCATATTTGAGCCAATCGAGAAGGTAGTGTCTCGGGATGTATCAAACAAGCTTTTTTTAGAAGATCGAGGTCGCATTTGAATAAAGGTCCTACTCCATACCCAAATCCAGAACCAAGACTATGATGAATTTTCCAATAATAAAGCAAACGGCTGTCTTCAGCTGCAATATCATCGCAAAGTTTATCTAGTATGGCGCCCTGATATCTTGGTAATAATACATCATACATGGAATCAAATGGGTTATCAATGATAATTTCACGCGAAGATAATACCTCGACTATTTTATTATGCACATTTAGAGCAAAAATTGGTCTGTTGTGCGTTTTCAAAATATTCTTTATCAATTCCACTACCTGATGAGCTGTGTTATATGATTTTCCCTTGAAAGAATATGACAACAAGACATCTTCTATCCTTTCTAACTTAGAATGGTCAATGTCTTTCAAATCATTGAACAATAAATAATTGGTGAAATACGGAAAAACGACTTCTTCTTTGTCAATCCCCCCTTTTATTAAAGCATCTGTGATTGACAGCACGTTGTCTATGTTTTGCCAACGATATCTATGAAGATAATTGTTGATGCAATAATTGTCGTATTTACCGGACCTAACACTTTTGATTATATTTTCCAATAATATGTGTTGTTGGTTGTCAATAATTCCCTCAATAGAGGACGACAATCTGCAATAGTTGTTGTCGTAGAGTTCCTTTTGGAATCCTTTTACAATTATTGTTTTCTTCTCGTCTTCATCTCTAATAATATCAAAACAAAACTGTGTTATAAATGGACTTTCAAAAGTGGTCGCTTCTTTTTTGACAATAGACGTGATGGAATTAAGAATATCTTTAATTATTTCGTATCGATTCTCTAATACATTTATTATTCTTTGTATCAACCAATGGCTTTGGAATTCCCAATCTTTAAGAATTAGAGACATTTCATCAGTTTGAAATATTTTCTTTTCTACAAACTCTTTGGCAAAAGGATTCATCAGTTCATACATGTCATCATAGAACTGATTAAAATCTTTCCTGCCTTCCACGTATCTATTGTCAATTGCATCTTTTACCCGGATTAAGTATGATTTTGGAGAAAAGCGATTATACCATTTTAATGCTTTTTGTTTGTTTGATTCATCGTTTTTGCTCCAATGTTTTATATAATAGTTCAATGCTTTGCGGATTTCAGGCCATTCATAGTTGCATTTGCCTCCAAAATAAGCCAAAAACGTATCAAGGATAGTTCCACAATTCCAGTTATAGAAATCGGATACATGTTGTGTGATGAGTTTTTTAATCTCCTCATCATATTTTCCTGTTTGCTTGGAAATGGATAAAAGCAAAACAGAACATCTTTCCCAATATTCAATAATATCTGATAGTTTTGGGCTATAATTGTCAGGATTGCCCATCAATAATTGTTTGTTTGGCGTAATAAACCTATGAAAATCTCTTGTTTTATATGCGGCATCAATGGCTCGAATGATTATTGACGTAAATTCAACCTTGTCGATATATTCTTCTAAAACATTTACGCGAGTTTGCAAAGGTGCCCAAGTCCCAGACAAAAAACAATGGAATAGTTGTACAAATTGCCCGGTTGCATTATTTGCGTACTTTTCATTTTCTGCCGCAGCAAGAATCATAAGAGCTTTGGCCGAATAAGGGAATGATTCTACAAAAATGCACATGCTTTCAAATGCTCTGACAAGATTTCTTCGTGTTTCGTCCGTAATATTGTTTTTAATCCATTCTAAATCTCCACTTTTGTGTTCAAGTAAATCTAACAAATTTCGTGAAACAGCAACTGGACTCACCATGCCCATAGAGAGGAATAGTTGTGAGCCCTCGTCGGAGAATGCTATCCTCTCATCATGAAAAGAACCATTACAAATGTCATGCATTTTATCAAAAAGTTCTTTCGCGTGACTATAATCAGACATGTCTTTTATTCGTGCGCAGAAAGCACCAATAAGTCTTTTTGACATGGAATCATTTCGACTATGCAGTTCATCCCATATTTTTGGAATACTATCTCCATATTCTGTTAACCAATAATCTGTCAACCATTCTGCTAAAGGTTTAGGTCTAACTCTTATGCAATTTCCCCTATATTCTATCAGTTTTCGCCTTTCTAGGAATAACTTAATTGTTTCTTGGAATATGATGTCTACATTTTTTTGGTTTTCTGTGATATGGTGTATGTCGCTATTGCTTTTCACATAATTGTATTCGTCTGATACCGATTCAGAATATCCTAAAGGATTAAATAGTGCAATGGACCTCAAAGCTTTTTCTTGTTTTTCGTTCTTGCCATTTTTCCCACGCAGTAATGCACTTAACAAAGAATCACCATTGTCTATTTTTAAAGTCTTATTATTGACATAGGCATCAATTAACAATATTGCCATGTATGGGATGTTGCCTGCATATTCTTTTATTATTTCGACTTCATCTACCGTTAGCGTTCTTTCCTTTTCTATAAGTTTTGTTATGATATCTGAAGCTTGATCGTACTCAAACTTAAGTAATGCATCGCCGTCAACTAATTCTTCATCATGTGATAAGTCATTATTAATTGTTATCAATCTGTTGTTATTTCCATAAGTTCTAATTACTTTCTTTAATTCTCTCCTTTGGTTGTTATCACAGTCATCAACAATTACAGTACATTCTTTCTTTTTCTCAACAAGTGTTCGTAATTGATCTGTACAGTTAGCAGAAGGCGAATAATACACATTTTCTTCGTTTTTAAACGCTTCCATCACGATTCTAGTTTTACCCATGCCAGAAAGAGCCAAAAAATGGACATCTCTTTTGTTTTTATCTATTAGCGTTGAGATTATTTCATCTATCTTGTCGCAAGAGACAAAGTCTTGTTTAAAAAAGTTATCCGTAACTTTGGATATTTGTTCTTTGATCGTAATGAACGGAGCTATTTTTTCAAAAAACAATTCGTTCTGTTTGAATTTGTCTTCTTGTTCTTTGTTTACGGCAATTTCAATTGATTTTTCTTTCGTTGGTATTTGTTCACGATAAATACCACTACCATCTCCTAAATTTCCAAAAGATTTGTTTTGCTCAAAAAACTGTCCATTTTTTTGTTCAAATAATACGACATCAATATGGTCTGGGTAATATGATAATATATGAAAGGCATTTTGATACTCAATACTTGAAATGTATTTATTGCCTATTAAAGACCCGGCTGTTTTCATGTGTAAAAAAGATGCTCCCGAAGACGTATTTATGAATTCGACGCTTGAACTATGTGTATGCCCCACAAATAACACATCATAGTTTTGAGCTATCATATTTTTCACAGTTTCCTGTTCGAACTCAGGTAATTCAGTATAATCGTAATGAGTGACAGCAAGTTTAAGTTGGCAATCCTTGATTTTTGGGTGTGAATCTGTAATTTGATCACACCCCAAAACTATTAAATTCTTCCTTTTGCTTTCATCATTATATCTCCATGATGAGTTTAAAGATGTGACACCAATTTTTATATCTTTTATTAAATACTTGAAATTTGAAGCTAATAAATCAAAGTTATAATCATCCTTCATTATACTTTCATAGCAGCCTTTTTCAAACTCTTTTACATCTTCAATTCTTTGAAAGTATTGGGACCGAAAAAGATCTGGATCTTTTATAAAAGTACTTACTTTTGATTCTTCTGTCATATACGTTTCCTCGATGCCTATATCGGTTAGTTCGTTCGCTTTTTTTGTATTTACATCATGGTTCCCTGGTGTAAAAACGAATCTCTCAATGGTCAGCTTCAATTTGCTACAAATTTCATCGATAATCTCTGTTTTAAATGTGTTTAAGGCTTCTGTTATTCCACCAGAAAAATCTTTTCCACCTTTATCAATCATGTCTCCAGAAAATACGACAAGATCTATTTGCAGATTTGCGTTTTCAATTGCATCAAGCATGTTCTGCAAAAGTGTTTTTGCATCGTCTACATATTTGCCATTCAAATGAAAGTCTGAAATATGAAGTATTCTGATTGGTTGTTTTTCAGCCATGTTGTTATTCTTTATGCATTATTATAATAGTCCTTTTTATCGATTTCTTTCATCAATCTTTCAGTTTCCAGCAAAACAGTGATGATTTTGCGGTAATGCGCAATGTCATCAAAGGTGAGTGTGCGGCCTTTGCGGTCTTTGAGCCACTTTTGGGCGGGTTGGTAGCCGCCGATGTAGAAGTTCCAGGCCGTTTCTGGAACATCCTCAAAACACTGCTCCTTGTTGATCCACACGCTGCCACCTTTGTATTCGGGCTTGTCAACCACGTTGCTGCCAGGATTGTTGAACTGCGCGTGTTTGGTTGGAGGCATGTCTTCCATAAGGTGCAGCTTGCGCAGTTGCTCACCAATAGCTACTAAACGGTGATAATCCTCCGCATTTTCAGGATAGGGGATGCGTGGGAAGTCAATTTTTAGGAACTCTTTGTATTTAGCGCGATAGCTCGGCGAGTGCAGTACGGCATAGATATAATCAAACAAATCCTCGGGCATTGTTTCTTCGCCCACCGCTGCGTTTACCTTACCCCATAACTCCTTATTAAGATTTGGCACGCGGACTGCACCGTCATGGATGTATAGGTATAGAGGGAAGAACCGACAATTGTCAAATGATGATATACCATCTTTGTCCACCAAAGTGTCAGTGATGAAGAAATTGTTTGTTAGTGATCGTCGGGTATTCCTAACTGCTAAAAAGGCGATATTTGGAAATAATAAATGGTATGATTCCGGCATTCTTGGACGAGCCATGAAACCGCTGGATTTTCCTGTAAAATATGTCCATCTTTTATCGAATGGTCTATAGAGAACCTTAGCATAACGTCCGTTATTATTCATTACATCTTGCTTTGTCCATTCAACTTTCCATGCAACACCATCTTCTCCAACACTTAGTTCGTTTCTACAATCCTCTGTATCTTTCGTTTTCAATAAGTGAATGATGTTCTCAATTTTTTCTTTCGAGAACTGATAGACAAAATCATCCCGCTTTGTCTGAATGCCAGAGTTGCACACTGGTAATAATTCATCTAACTTGAAACCCGATTCATAATCTTTTTGTGTAGAAAAATCTTTTGGTACAAAGAAATAATAAGGTTCTTGTGGCTGTAATTGTTTCCAAAGAGTGTTGCCAAGGCAATGGGTATTAAGGAATTCATACTTGTCATCACGTAAACCATAAAGATCAAAGTGGAACACTTCAGCTTCCTTGTTTGAGTTTGTGCCGTTTTTTACAAAAATGTTGATGCTAACACCTTGCATGATGTCGAATACATTTTCATCCTTGTTCCCTTCGGGAGTTGTTTCTTGCTTTCGGGCATTACCATGCAGGTCAAGTATATAAATACGGTCAAAAGCCTGCATTAGGCTTTTACGCATCTGACGGTGGGTAATTCCATCAATAAAGCTGTTTGCGCTAATGTATGCCAAGATGCCTTCTCCATTCTTTGATACGTAATCTTGTCCAAGACGAATAAACTTTATATAATCGTCGTCAAGGTTGATTTTACGTTCATTCAAACCTTTCTTATAATCCTCCAAAAGGTTCAAAATCCAAGGGCTGCGATTGCAGCTGCTTACACTATACGGTGGATTGCCAATCATTACCATTACGGGGCAGTCACGTTTGATGTGGCTTGCTTCGTTACTCTCTTGGCTGATAGCGGCAGAAAAGAGAGTGCCTGTATCGACGTTGTGTTCTTCGAGGCTATTGGTAAGGTAAACACGAAGACGCTTATCGCTTTGTTGAGTAAAGCCCGTTTCGCGAAGTACCATGTTAAGTTTGAGGTGGGCAATAGTGTAGGAGGCCATCATCAGCTCGAAGCCGTTCAATCTGGGTAACAAATGCTGCTCCACATAGCTACCCCAAGCGCCCCATTGTCCTTCCATGTTGGCGTGGATTTGACGGATGACTGAGGCAAGGAATGTGCCTGTGCCCGTAGCCGGGTCGAGAATCTGCACCCGATGCATTCGTTTTTTCAAAGTTTTGCTCTCACCCTTCTTGCCGGAATACTGGTCGTTCACAACTTCATGGTCAATCATCGAATGGTCAGCAAGCCCCATCGGCAGGTTGAAGTCACGTTTCAGAATGTCGTCCACGGCGCGCACGATGAAATCAACCACAGGTTGCGGAGTGTAGTAAACGCCACGCTGGGCCTTGGTTTGCGGGTCGTACTGGCCAAGGAAGTCCTCGTAGAAGTGCATCATGGGGTCGTTGCGCTTGGTGGCCTCGCCGAAGTCTTTCATTACCGTGTCCATATCGGTCACACGGAAGGCCTCCACAAGGTCGTCAACGATCCACTCAATGCGGCTGTCGATGTTGAAGCCCGCAATGTCGTTGAAAATCTTCCGCAAGAAGGGGTTGCTCTTTGGGATGAGCGTGTTGGCTTCCATGCGCGAAAAATCTTCAGGAGATGGGTCGTTCAGCCTTGCTGAGAACAAACCATAAGCGATGGTTTGGGCGTAGATGTCGGCAAACGTCTTGTTGTTGAGGTCGTGGATGAGAAGTTCTTTGAACACCTTCATCTGCTGTGCCAACTCGGTGGTGCCATCGGGGTCGTTGTCCAAGGCTTTCTCAATCACTTGCGCCAACATCCGCGCTTTGCTTGCCATCACTTTGGCCAGCTTCACGGGAGAGGTGATTTTCTGCGGTTTCGAGTTAACCAGTCGTGAAACCATCTGGAGGAAGTGTTCCTCGTTGGCTTCGTTCGCCACAATCTTGTTGCCACGAATCTCGGCTAGGCGTACGGCATCTTGAAACTCTCCACCGATATAGAGGTGGAAGTCGAGATAGTCAGTGAAGACGATGCTGTTGAGCGAGTTCTTATAACGTTCAAACTGTTCGCGATGTTCACGGTTGCCGTCGAGGTCACGGTCATCGAGGTCTTTGGCCTCTAGGAAGGCCATCGGCACGTCGCCGTGTAGGATGATGTAGTCGGGTGCTCCGCAAGCAATCCTTGCCGGCTCGTTGACGATGGTATAGCCCTTCGGCAGCAACGCGGTCATCAGATTCTGGAGTGGCACGCGATAGGCGTGTTCGCGGGCAACGCCTGTGGCGTATAGCTTGTTCAGTTCCGCGATATATGTTTTAATTGCTTCTTGCATCATAATTTGTTACGTGTAGTTCGTTCATTGCTTCTTGCTTTTAGCGTTCTTCTTCACCAACTTGGCAGTCTCCTTCACGGTCTCCAAATAGGCCTCTTCCACGGGCGAGAGGGTGTTGCTTTGGTATTTGCGGTATTCAGCGGTGGCCTTCTCCAAGGCTTGGGCATGGCTTACAGAGCCCGCACCTTCAAGCAAGGGACGGTTGCCTGAAGAGAGCACCGAATCTAACTGATGGATATAGTCGCTCATGTACATGGGCTTATGTTCAAGCGAAATAATCATGTCGAGATTATAATAGGTGACCTCGTAGTTTTTGCCATCGTCGGCAGTCGTTCGGAATTTCCGAACAACTGATTTTTCATCCAATTCCCCTTCTGCAAAAATATGCTTAATATGTTCGCTGATATTTGATTTGCTTGATTGGTAAAGCATGACCAACTGTTGCTGATTTAGCCATACAGTTTCATTGTTCAATTTCACATTGATCTTCGTCAAACCGTCTTCGGTCTGGTAGATGATGATATCGCCAGTGTTTCCTATATTTTGTTCCATATTATTGTCCATAGCTTTCGAATGTAAAGATACAAATTATTGGCAATAACCAAATAAATTGCCAAAAATTTGAAATCTGATCTTCTAATGTTTTGTTGATGGATAATGAAAGCATTAGATGATATTTTCCGCAAAATTACGAAAAACTATCACATCTTCACCACTTTCCTGTTCACAATCCCTTTCTCTGACTCCATCCTAACCAAATAAACGCCTCTTTCTAAATTATCTAAGCTGCACTCCTTTCCATTGACTTCAAAAGCCTTCGCCAAACGACCATCAACAGAATAAACCGAAACCTGTTTCAAGCCTTCGCAAACGATGGTGAAACTCTCATTTGATGGGTTTGGGAAGATTGTGGTCTCAATGCTTTGCTCGTTTACGGCATCATAGTCCACGGCATTCACGGCAGCCAAAGCATCCAAAAGGCCTGAGCCGAAGTCGTTGCTCTTGTGCTCAGTGAGTTTTACAGCGGTGCGCTCAAGAATCTCGTCAATTTGCGCGGGCATGAGTTCGTGGTTTTTGGAGAGTATCAAGGCGATGGTACCAGCCACCAATGGCGTGGCCATCGAAGTGCCGTCCATCAAGGTGTAGCCGTCGGTAGTGTTGAAATCTAATGATTTGATCTGTACACCAGGAGCACAAATGTCAGGGCGGATGAGGCCAATCTCGGTCGTGCTGCCCGCTATATAGGGATAGTCGTTGTATGCAGTTACGTCAGTCCATTGTGAAGGACCTTCGGACGAGAACGAGGCAATGGCGTTGTCGTAATTCACCGCACCAACACAAATCACGCAACTTGTTCCACCTGCATTAACCAACTGGTCTTCGTGCAGATGCGGCGGCGGACAGTCGCCTGGAGTATAGATGTTGTTCGGTACGGGTACCATGAACTGCATTTGTCGGATGTTGCCTGCGCAGGCTGCCACCACCACGCCAGCCGCCAAAGTGTTGTCGCAGGCCTGGCGCGTCATCAGCTTCTGTGCAGCGTTAGGTTGGGGTCGACCTAACGACATGTTCATCACGTCGGCACCATGCTCCAAAGCGAACTGCATGGCGGCCACCCAATGGGTTTCCTCGCCAACGCCATCGCTGTTGAAGGTTTTCAAAGCCATGATGGTGGCCTCTGGAGCGATGCCTGTCTGTGAACCGGAGGCTCCTGTGCCACAAATGGTTCCGGCTACATGAGTGCCGTGTCCCCAATCATCGGAAGGGTCGTTGTCGTGGTAGTAGAAGTCGTAGCCGTGATGGGGATATTCCGCGCCGCCGTCCCAAAGTCGACCGGCCAAGTCGGCATGGTCAAGGCGGATACCCGTGTCAATGACAGCAATCAAAACACCTGCGCCCATGTAGCCTTGTTCCCACGCCTGCGGAGCATTGACTTGCAGCAGGTTTTCCGTGATTTCGCGTCCATTGCTTCTCGGGACAGGCGTGGCCTCGTTTTCAAAAATCCATTGGGTTTCTTGGCAGTGGTAAATGGTCATGATGTCGCGATGCTGCGCCAAGTCGTTGATGGCTGCTTTGCTGGCCTTGCAACTGACGCAATTCACAAGCCAAAACTGTTGAATCTCGTCCACCATGCCGTTGCGCTCCATCTCGTTCAAAAGTCCAATCAGCTCATATTGAGAGGTTTCTGCCTGCCGTTTCAAGGTCTCGATGACAAATTGTCGCTTTTCCTGTTTGGAGCAGAAAAATTCTGACTCACGAAGTAAGGCTATCGCATCAGATTGCTCCGAAAGGAGGATGACAACCTTTGTTTTCTCCACATTGTCGATGCGTTGCATCTCCACTTCAAGTTCGGGGTCGATGACAGGCAGGGCGGCAAAGCTGGCGAGGCCGAGAAAAATCACGATTAGAGTAAAGAAAAGCCTTTTCATAGTCCAAATTAAATTATTAGGCGCAAAAAATAGCTAAATAGTAACACTTGAGCAATATTTTGACAAAATAACGGTGCACCTGAGAGGCACACCGTCATCATAATGCTTTGTGCGACCGAAATCACTCCAAATGCGTATATTTCTTCGACACCCAGAGCGCATGGCCGTGGAAGTCAATCTGATAGAAATCGCCTTCTTCGCCGAGGTATAAAAACCTTTCGCCCACTTTCGGGTGGCGGTTGCTGCCGTCGCCCCATTTGAAGGTGTCGGCGCTCGTTGAAGGTCCCAACCTCAAACGGAGTTCAGAGCCATCGATGACAACATAGACATCTTCTTCATATCCTCCTTCCTCGAACCATTCATCATCAGGTATCAAATACCTTTCTGCCGAATATTCATATTCAGGGTAGTATGCCTTGAAAATGGTGCTAAGTCCTTGGTAGAAAGGATCAATGGTACCATCAGCCCAACGGCGCGCCCAAAAATGGAGAAAACGATAACTGATGTTGGAAAAGACATAGCTGTCATCATCGAGCCTCAAGCGATTCAAATAAAAACCGGCATCATAATCATCAAATTCCCAGCCCTTTGTTTCAACCGATGTGTTGAAAATCCTTTCGCGTTCTTTTTGGCTATAGGTACCATCGTAAAGTGCGTCGTGGATCACTATCATAATATGCATCTGACGGTATAAGTAGTTGTCGATGAGAGGCTTGCTCATCTTTACGAATTCTTTGTCGGATACCACTCTTTGTGCGAGACCAGCAAGGTATTCAATGGCCTCTGGGTTGTAGTGCCCGAATGTTGCCTCGTTATTGAGGTCCCATTGACCGTCATGATGTGGCCCCGAAACATAAAGCGGGCAGGGAAGCATCTGTTGAAGCTCATTCAAGGAAATAAGCGAGGCCAAATGGCTTCCCGTGACGCGGATGCCACATTCTGGCCAATAGTCATACTCATTAATTAAGGTGTGACGGGTCTTATCGAGGTTCATGGCAGCGTCCTTGAAACGCTGAGCGTTATTGTCTCCGCCACTCATGAAGGCGCTGAATACTAAAACTGATGCGAAGACCACAATGGCCTTTCCCATTTTTGAAAAGATAGAAAGTTTTTTCATGATAATGAGGTTTTGAACGCCTCAAAAATACAACTTTTTTGTCAGCTATGCGGTTGTGGCAAGAAATCTTTTTCCTTGCCAAGTGTTCCGTTCTTCCATCCTTTTTTCTATGCGCGAGAGCACCTCATCATAGCGCAGCTTCATCCAGGGTTCAGAAATGAGATAGCGTGGTGGCACCTCTCCGGCAAAACGCTCAATGACGATGTCCGGATTCAGTCGTTCGGCAAAGTCGATGACAAAATCAATGTATTCCTCAAGGTCGAAGAGATGGAAATGCTCGGGGTGTTCAAGATATTCCTCAGCCATCGTGGTACCTTTGAAGATTTGCAGCTGATGGAACTTGACCGTGGTTAGAGGCAGTTGTGAGATGATGTCGGCGGCATCGAGCATCATGGCTTTAGTTTCGCCGGGCAGACCGAAGATAAAATGCGCTCCACAAGGGATGCCATAGTCAGCCGTCATACGGATGGCGCGTTCCGCTGTAGCAAAGTCGTGCCCTCGGTTGACGCGCTTCAAGGTTTCATCGTACACACTCTCCACTCCGTATTCCAACATGACATAATGCGTTTTATGCAACTCGTTGAGGTATTGTAATAAAGCTTCATCAACCAAATCCGGCCTTGTGCCGATAACAATACCAATGATTTGTTGCATTTCCATGGCTTTTGAGGTCATGTCATTCCGTGTGTTGGGATGTGGGGAGATGGAATCTATGGCCTCAAAAGCCTGTTCGTAGATGCTTTTCAACTCCTCCAACGGCTTATAAGTATTCGAAAACGGCTGAAAATAAGCCAAATATTGGCTCGCCCGACGGTAACGCTTTCTATGAAACTCAATACCTTCCTCAATCTGTTGCTTAATGCTATTTTCTGGCCGACAATACGACGGATTGAAGGCCTCATTGCTGCAAAAAGTGCAACCACCTGTGCTGATTTTGCCGTCGCGATTCGGGCAACTGAAGCCCGCATCAATGCTGATTTTCTGCACGCGTCCTCCAAACTGCTTCGTAAAGTAGTTGCTGTAGCTGTTGAAACGCCTATTGTCGCCCCAAAGAAAGGTCATGGCTTGGAATAATCTGGGTTGTTCAAAAAAGTCTCATCCGTTAAAGTGTTGAGAAATGCCTTCAACTGTGCTTTTTCAATGTCGGTGAGTTGCACGCCACCGTCCATCACATGGTGCATCAACGGGTTGATGTTCTCGGAGTCTTTTACGCCTTCGCTATAGAAGTCGATGACCTCTTCCAAGGTGGTGAAACGCCCGTCATGCATGTATGGACTTGAGACAGCAATGTTGCGCAGGGTAGGGGCTTTGTAAGCGCCTCTGTCCCAATGGCTTCCCGTAATGGCGGAACGGTCTTCAGGGTCGTTGAACTCGTCATCCAAGCCATTGTTGTAGAACAAGTTGGTGGTCATCAGTGCCAGACCACCGCCACCATGGCAGTGGAAACAGTCGGCACCTTCCTCGGTGCAGAACAGTTCATAACCAGCCAATTCATCTTCGGTAAGTTCTTCTTCGCCGCGCAGGTAACGGTCAAATTTGCTGTCGGCAGAGACCAAACTCCGCACAAATTGGGCTATGGCTTTTTCGACATTGACAAAGATAATCTCACGGCTGCCAAAGGCTTTCTCGAACAACTCGGGATAGTCGTCAGTCTTTTGCAGATATTTGACCACCTGATTGGTATCTGCATTGATTTCCACTGGACTCGTGACCGCCGCCAAAACCATATCCTCTAAAGTGGCTACGCCTCCATTCCAGCCCAATCCTGAGCGGTTCCAAGCTAGGTTAATCAAGGGCAGCATGGCGTGATGGGTGTTGGTCGGAGCGCCGTATTCAAAGTTGTGTTCTTGATGGTGGCAGGAGGAACAGCTGCGGATGCCATTCGTTCCGTCGCGACCCGAAAGACGTGGGTCATAAAACAACTTTCTTCCCAACGCCACGCCTTCCTCGGTCATAGGATTGTCGGTAGGGATGTTGTTTTTCGAAGGGAAATAGGATGGCTGTGTGAGCTCATAAGGCGTTGGGGTATAATGGTTTTGCTCGGGCTTGCAGGCCGACATAATCAATAGAAGCCCCATTGCCAATTTACATATTTTTTTCATCCTTCTCGCCATCTTTATCCCGAATCTTAAATCTTAAATCTTGAATCTTTAAATTTCGAATCCTCAATTCTTTCTTTCACATTTTCCCAACTCCAAAAATGTGGTTTGGGCGCAGCCATTTGCATCATATTTTTGATTTTTTCTGCAAGTTTATTATCTTTTTTCATGTCTATATTGTTTTCATTTTCAGTAGGTTTTCCGATTCTAAACACATCCTTTCCGTTTCCGTTGAGCAATCGTTGCGCGGTTTGGTTCTGCATGATGTGGCTCCCAAATTCGTTGAAGTCGATGGTATGTGGATTGCGGAACCAGTTGTCGATAATCATGGTCAAGTCAAGTTGGTTTTCAGCGTTGGCTTTGACGGTGAAATCTATGGGCAACTCCACGATGAAATAGTTTTGGTAGAATTCAGTGCAGTCTTCGTTCTGCCCAATGCCGAGGTGGATGGCCAATGGGGCGAGACGGTCTTCTGAATTCAGGTATTTCCCGTTCAGTTTCATGTAGTGGTAACCACCACCTAGCATATCAGGCCAGAACATTTCAGACTCGGGCGGATCGGTAAATAAACCTGTTTGGTTGTCGGTTTCATCAAGACCGAAGGTGAAACGGAGCGCAGTGTAGTGGCCAATAGGCAGGGGCTGGGTATGCAATGTTTGCGATTCCGGGATGTTGGTGTCCATATAAAAAACACGGTTGATGCCTGCTGTGTCAAGGAGATTGCGTTGAAGGAGCGGAGTCCAATTGCCTGCTTCGTTTTGCAGTTCCAAGTTGGAGAGGAACCATTGGACCTCAGTGATGAGGAAGGTATTGCCCGCTTCGTTGATATAACATAAAGTGTCAGTGGCCAACGGCATATTATTGATTTCATAGCCGATGTTAATGTCGATTTCGGCCTTTTCGTTGCGCTTCGAGCAGGCTGTAGCTAGCAGGGCAAACAAAAATACCACTATTCTGGTTTTCATCTCCAATGATTTTAACTCACTTCGTGTCGTTGAATCTTCGATTTCGGATGCGAAATTACAAAAAATCTGCCAAAATTGTGTATTTTTGCACCTCAAAACCGAAATACAATGGCAGAATTCAAAATTGGCGATAAAGTGAACTTCCTTAGCACCGTCGGTGGAGGCAAGGTCACAAAAATCATAGACTCCCGTATGGTGATGGTCGAGGTGGAAGATGGCTTCGAAATTCCTACTTTAATTACAGATTTGGTACTCGATTATCGTTCCATGCCTGCCCCAAGCAAACAACAACAGACGGTTGAAAAAGTGCAGAAAGAGGTTCAGGGACAGGAACTTCTGAAGCAACAGCAGGCAGAAGAAGCAAGAAAGGGTGGTCTGCGCCGCTTTGCAAAAGAGGCTGAAAAGGAAGGTGTGTATATGGCTTTCGTGCCACATGAGCAGCAATGGCTCCTCACGGGACCGCTCGATGTAGTACTTGTCAACCACACGCCTTACGAGATGCTCTACACCTTCACCATCAAGGAGGAGGACAAGTTCGCCAATGTGGACTTCGGCCAGGTGGACAAATACGAGAAAATTGTCATTGAGACCATCTCGCGCGACGACCTCGAGTATTGGCTCAACGGTGTGGTACAAGCCATTTTGACGGCTGAAACTTCTGATTGTGTGCTGCTTCCGCTGAATGCGCCATTCTCGCTGCGGCCTGGACGGTTCTACAAGGAAGGCAGCTATCTTCCTTCGGGTATCTTAGGCGAAAAGTCGGTAATGATTTGCCTCTCCGAGCTCATTGCTCTCAAGCATGGTGACAGCGATTTTACTAAGATTTTGAAGGAAGGTGTTGGCGCTCAAGCTCCCGCGAAGAATCTGGTGAAGCAAGAAGCACCCATCGACAAACACAAGGTCGCTCCAGGCGAAGCCATCGTTGATTTGCACATTGGCGAGTTGGTCGACAACATTTTGGGTATGTCGAGCCACGATATGTTCAAGATACAGACGGATTACTTCAAGAAAATGCTCGACAGCGCGATTGCTGCCGACTACTCCAAGGTGACCTTTATTCATGGCGTGGGCAACGGTGTGTTGAAAAATGCCATCATCGAGGAATTGAAGAACTACAAGAACACCGAGAACCGTATGGCCAGCATTGCCAAATTCGGCGTAGGTGCCATCGATGTCATCATATCTGAAAAGAAATGAGGAAAGGCATTGTCATAGGGTCGATGTTGTTGGTACTTGCTTCCTGCGCGCCCAAGGATGATCTTTTCTTCGGACGCTGGACGGTAGACAAGGTGAATGTCGATTTCGATGCCGATTGGGCCACGCCTGAGATGGTGCGACAATTTGGCTCGATGGAAAAGGACAATGTCATTATGATCAGCAATGATTCCCTGTTGACATTGGTCATGGACGGTGATACAATGCAAGGCAGGTGCTCGTTGCAGGGTACCCGGGTTTTTGTTGACGGTGAGCCTTGGGGCTGGTTTGAGGAGGGTATCATAAAAACAGAGACCTCCACGCCTATGGGCTATTTGAAGACTTCTTATGTAAAATCCAATCAGTGAACCCGCTGGGGATTGAATCCAGAGCAAAGCTGCCCGAACTAAGCATAACTGATACGAAAACGGTGTTTTGTGGATTGCTTGATGCAAAAATCCCGTTTTTTTTGTTAATTTTCTTTTTTTTCCTTTTCTTTGCATGTCGAATGCCGATTTGTGAATGACAATTCAAACATAATACTAACATTAAAAAGAAAGGGATTTAACGATGAAAAAAACACTTATGTTTCTCCTGCTTGTGGCCTCCCTTGGCATGGCGAGCCACAATGCATTCGCACAAGAGATTACGATTACCTTAAGTCCAGGCCTCACATTGATTAGCTATCCTAATGCAGAGGTAATGGACATTGCCACTGCTTTGGGCGACTTTGTTCCCAACGAAGGCGACATGATAAAGTCGCAGAACATTTCTTGCAGTTATTTGAATGGCAGTTGGAGAGGTGAATTGACGCACTTCGTTCCTGGTTTGGGTTACAAGTATTATTCGACGCGCACCGAGAATGTCGAGCTTGTGTTTGCGCGGCCCTCATCTTTCTCATTGGTGACGGATGTGCCGACCGAAATTGCTTCCGCACTTGTAAGGATGAGCGGCACGGTGACCATTATTGGCGAGGGCAACTACATCTTCCTTCGCGGCATGTGCTATGGTACGGAGCCGAATCCTGACCTAGTCGGCGCCCACACCTCTAATGGCTCTGGTACAGGCAGCTTCAGCGCCACGCTTGAGGGCCTGACCCCCAACACAACCTATTATGCGCGTGCCTACGCGGTGAGTAATTACGGCTTGTCTTACGGCAACGAAGTGAACTTCACCACGCTTGGGGAGCCTGAGTATGTTGACCTCGGCTTGCCGAGCGGCAACATTTGGGCCACTTGTAACATTGGAGCCAACTCACCTGCGGAATATGGTCACTACTTTGCCTGGGGCGAGACACAGCCCAAAGAATACTATGATTTCAGCAACTATCAGCACTGCGATGGTGATCCGGGTAGTTCTACCAAGTACATTATAAACTTGGGCATATGGGGGTGCTTTTTCTACAGTGTTTCTCCCGACAACCTGACAACTTTGTTGCCCGAGGACGATGCCGCCTCGGCCTACTGTGGCAATGCTTGGCACATGCCTAGTCAAGAGGACTGGGAAGAACTGTTCGAAAACACAACCAACGTATACACAAGCCAGAACGGTGTAAACGGCAGACTTTTCACCGCCTTCAATGGCAACAGTTTCTTCCTGCCCTCTGCTGGCTACAAATTAGAGAGCAGCCTCAACTATGTTGGCGACTGGGGCTTCTATTGGTCGAATGACTTCTCATCTTATCCCGTATTTTCAAATTGCCTCAATTTCGGTTCGGGCACTGATCCCCAGTTGTCTACGAATTATCGTCCTGCTGGCTGCTCTGTGCGTCCATTGCGTTCGGGCTACCCCGTACGCGGAAAGTTCACCATTAATGACAATGGCGACCAAGTGTATTTCTCGCCAGGTAACCTGCAATACCAAGCTTCCACCAACACTTGGAGGTTCGCCGAGCACCAATACGACTATGTAGGTGGAACAATTCCTGGTGGAGGAACTTTTGGGAATGTCAGCGGAAGCAGTAATAATAGCATTTCTTCAACATACGACGGTTGGATAGACCTCTTTGGCTGGGGCACGAGCGGCTACGATCACGGAGCCAACTGCTACCAGCCATGGAGCACGAGCGAGACTAGTAGAGATTATTATGCATACGGTAGCGATACATACAACCTGTACGACCAGACTGGCCAGGCCGACTGGGGATACAACCAGATTAGCAACGCCGGTAACCAGCTTAACCAATGGCGCACATTGACCCAATCCGAATGGGATTATGTATTTAATACGCGCGACACCCCTTCTGGCATCCGCTATGCCATGGCCAATGTGAATGATGTGAACGGCATAATCCTGTTGCCTGATTCTTGGACCTCTTATATTACGCTGAACGACACGAATAATAGCGAAGCCGCCTTCAGCAGCAATACGATTACTGAGGAGCAATGGAGTGCGTTGGAAAAGAGAGGAGCTATCTTCCTGCCTGCCGCAGGCTACCGGTACAACGGTACTTGGGTCTACATTGTCGGTTCTGGTGGCCGCTACTGGTCGGCTTCGTACCGCGAAAGCTACAACGCGTTTGGTGTATCCTACGGCAGTTCTGGGGAGCTCAACACTGGCTACTACATCAGCCGATTCTATGGTCAAAGTGTGCGCCTTGTTGCTCCTGTCGGGGATTGATTTCATGTGTCGGCAACGGCAAGGCAAATCGGATTGACGAGGGCGCAGTGTGACGCGGAGCGCTTCGGTGCGCGCTCTGCGGTACACTGCGCCTGCAACAATCCGCCCGAACTAAAGTTTTTATCACATCGATGATGGCAAAACAAAACCCTAACCGACAGACAATCAGTTAGGGCTGGTGAACCCGCTGGGAATCGAACCCAGAGCGAAGGAACCGGAATCCTTTATTTTATCCATTAAACTACGGGTCCTGTTTTTAAGCTGCAAAAGTAGTAAGATTTTGGAAATTTCGTACCTTTGCCGCTTTAAAAAGGTATATTTTTGATTAAAATAACTGATTCTTAACGGTTTGATATATGAAAAACGAGAAATTGAAGCAACAAATCTTGGCATACGCCTATCTGGTGTTCGGCTCGGCGCTGTTCGCCGTCGGCGATGTGATGTTCGTGAATCCATACCACTTGGCCCCTGGTGGCGTGTATGGTCTCGCTAACGTGTTCAACGCCTTGTGGGGATGGAAAATCTCTCTGGCAGGTATCTGCATGGACATTCCCCTGCTCCTTATTGGCACCTTCATACTGGGCCCCAAGTTTGGCGTCAAAACCGTTATCTCGGTCATCTTGATACCTGTATTCACTTATGTTCTTGAAACATGGTGGGGCTATGCGCCTGTCATTCACGACGGAGCTTTCTTCGACACGGAACTGCAGTCATCGTTGTTCTTCATGGATGGGGACGTTCAGCGTTACTTCATGCCCGACTTCTTCCTGAATACGGTCGTTTCGGGCCTCATCTACGGTCTTGCCATTGGTGTCATTTTCCGCTCTGGTGCCACCTCGGGTGGTTCCGACATCATTGCCATGATTGCCCACAAATACACCAAAATCAGCTTGGGTACTTTGGTGCTCATCGTTGATAGCATTATCTCGCTGACTACCCTTGTCGCTTTCGAGGACATCCGCCTGCCTATCTATTCTGTTATCCTCATCTTTATCGAGAGCAAGATCATTGACCTTGTGGTGGAAGGCGTGAAGAGCTACAAGACAGCTTTCATTGTTACGGACAAGATTGATGAAGTGCGTGACTTCATCATCAAGGATCTCGACCGCAGCGGTACCGTTTTCGCTGGTAGCGGACTCTATCAAGGTGCCGAGCGCAAGATGATTTATGTCACCTTGAACCGCAGCGATTTGGTCAAATTGAAGGCCAATCTCCGCTTCCTTGACCCAAATGCCTTTGTCAACGTGATTGAAAGCTCCGAGATTATGGGTAACGGGTTCAAGGCTTTGCCGACGGAATAATGAATTAAATTATAGATAATCAAATTGATATGAAGAAAGCAATGCTGTTTTCATTAGCAGTCTTGGCTATGATGGTCTTATCGTGCCAAAACGCGAGAAACGGTGGCGAAAAAACTGTTCCTAATGTCAATCAACAAACCGAGGATTCCGTCAAGCAGACTGTCGAACAGATGATGCTAATGGATGCGGTGAACGATATGGACAAATTGTTGACCGCCGATATGTTAGCTTTGCAGCAACAGACTCTTGGCGTGCACTTTGAAGGCGATTATTTCCAGGGCTTTCAGTGGAATACTGGTGTGTTGGATGTGTGCTCGGAAGAAGTCGGGACAAAAATCGAAGGAGTGAAATTGATTGATTCTTTACATAGTGATGTTGCGATGCGTTATGTGGATGCGGGCTGTTACGACGAGCCATATACCCTGCATCTTTTGAAGGAAGATGGCCAGTGGAAGATTGACAATGTTGACTATCAAGAGGGTACCTTGCGCGACCAATGCAAGGCTTTCTATGAGGAAGTGGCTGAATGGTACCGCACAGAATCTCCTGAGACCATTCTGGACTTTTTTATGACAGAGGAGCCCTCTGAGGAAAACTATACTGATCCCAACACCATTTACTGTAACAACCCCAAGGCGGTGCGGCGACTCATCGACGAAATTCGCAACAACCACGAGCTCTTCAAGCAGAATCCGGGCTATGTCGAGGAGATGGGACAGAAGATTGACGAAATGATCTTGCGCATTGAGACGCATCTTTAATATTTCTTCAGCATTTCCTCCAAAAGCGACTTGGTTTTCTTCCTTAGCGAAATAGGCTTCAGCACCTCAATGTGCGTGTTCATTGTAAGCAACTGCTGTATGAAGTCGTAGGATGGTTTCAGATGCCAAGAAAAGATGGTATAATCGTTTGTTTCTTCCACGATACGCTGACTTTGGTGTAAGGGCAGGCCTTTCAGGAAATTGCTTTGGTCTTTGTCGGCCTTGACAAGGATTTCTTCTGTCTTCAAATCGGGCTCCACATAGATACCAAAAGCGTCTTTGAAATAGGTCGGCAAATCGAAATCTTGTGGTGCCTTGAATGCGGTTTCAGTGAGGTTGAGTGTGTCGATGCGGTCTAAGGCGTAGCAGCGGGTTTCATCCTTCTCGTTGAGGGCTATCAGATACCAGCGTTGCTTGAAAAGCTTTAGGGCAAGCGGCTTGCAACGGTAATTTTTGATGTCATCAGTACCGTAATACCGCCTGTATCGCATTTCGATTTCAAGGCTTTTCTGCAAGGCTTCCATGAGCGGCTCCAAATGCTCGATGCCACCAGGGATGCGCTCAAACTGCACTCGGTCACGCAACGTAAGGTCGGACGAAAGCCTGTTGTTCATGGCAAAGCTGTGAAGCAGCCACATCTTTAAGTCATTGCCGAGCATTTCTTCACGTTCGCCTTGGGGAATGTAGTAGGCGTTGCGGCTTTTGTCGCACTCAATGTCAATGCCGAACACATCGGCAATATATTGGCGGTAGTTATGGAACGACCTTTCTGGGATAGGGTCGTTGTCATCCTCCCTCGTCCACCTGTCATTGAGTTCTTTCAACGTGATGCCTGCGTCCCGTCTGTCGGCGATGGTGTTGGCAATCCAGATGCATTTGATGAGTTTGTCCATAAGGTGCTTCATATTTGCTCGCAAAGATAATGGTTTTATGAACTAATACCCGATTCTTGGTCTGTTTTCAACGATGTTTTCTTCTTCGCAAAAGCCGATGAGCATTTCAAGACTCGGTATTTGGCCTGTCAGGATATGCTCAACGGTGGCTTTTCTCGTGATGTTTTCCATCTGTCCGCCGCTGAAGTCGTATCGTTCAGCAAGGATGGCCACTTCGCTTTCAGGAAGGTCAGGCATCATGCTTTGCCAGATGAGGAGGCGCGTGGCAAGGTCTGGCTTATGGAAATTAATCTTATAGAGGAAACGACGCTCAAAGGCTAAATCCATGTTTTGCGTCAGGTTGGTCGTGGCCATCATGATGCCATCCAAGGTTTCCATCTCTTGAAGGATGATGTTTTGCAACGTGTTTTCCATCTGGTCAACAGCATGAACGGCATTGATGGAACGTTTCGCAATGATACCGTCTGCCTCATTGAAAAGCAGGATGGGTTCCTTGTCGCAATACTCCACAAAATTGCGGTAACGGTCGAAGACGGCTTTTACCTTTTTCTCGCTTTCGCCCACCCACATGCTGCGCAGTTCCGAAAGGTTGACTTGCATGATATTTCTACCAGTGGCACGGGCGATTTGTAGCACGGTCTCAGTCTTTCCCGTACCTGGTGCGCCATACAGGAGGCAAGCAAAGCCGCTTCGCATTCCTTGTTGCTTCATCCTGAGTCTGATGTCGCTGAATGATGTTGGTTGAAGTAGGCTTCTCAGCCGCTCTATTTGAGCTTGGTCATTCGCGTTATAGTACAGCCGTTTCTCGGCAATGCTTGTGGCCAAGGTGAGTTCGTCAAGGTCAACTGGTGTCTGTTTGAGGCTTTTTGGGGGCAGTAAAGTTTCTTTGGCGTGGTCGGTCAGTCGGAAAGTGTCGCCTGAAAAAAGCTCTCGGCCAGCGGGTTCCACCAACTTGTCAACGATAAGCCTGTGTTGCCCGTTGCGTAGTCGGTTGAATTCCGTTTTGGCTTGTCTGTCAGTGTCGAAAAGGTCGTCAATATCCCTGTACTCCAGACTGTCTTCTTGGTCGATAAGCGTACTTAGACAGAACTTCAGCAGCAATACAAGCTCTTTGTCGTCGAGGTTCATCCTGTCGAGTTTCTTGGCAAAGTCTAACTGGGGGTTTGCCTTGGTGAGTTCGCGGATGTCATAGACGAAACCCTCAAAGTTGCCACCTTTCTCTTCCATTTCCTTGAAAAGCGTGTCCAAATGCAGAATGAATGCGTCGAAGTCAAGGTTGCCTATTTCTTGCCGCTCAATCTCCTTGTCATACAGCAGGCAGTTGAGTATTTCATCTGGCACAAAGTAGCTTTCGTCGTTAAATAGTCCTTTTTTTCCAGTGACTCGGATGAGCCGCGCCCGTTGCAAAGCTTTCAAGTCTGGAGAAAGCCGAAGCATGTCGAGGTTTTCGCAGCCAAGGTGCCGTTTGATGTCGGAGAGCGAACAGTCGTCGTTGTAGGATGAGCTGGCGATGATGGCAAACAAGGTCGTCTGCGCCTTGCTGACCCCCAGTTTCTTTGCCAGCCTTTCAAGCGGTTTGGCGTTTTCTGTCATGAATTGGCTGCTCATTTTGCAGTCTTCCGAGGCATTGACAATCTTTTCGATGTCAAGCAATGAGGTTGATTTTGCTTTCATGATGCTTTTGTTTTGTAGATTTCATCGGCAAAACAAAAACAAAACTCTGCCATTTTCAGGCAGAGTGGACGAGCCGTTTCAAAAAAATAATAAATACCAAAAGAACTACTTTAATATCTCAATTCCTAAACTAGAGACAAGAGCCTGAATGTCTTTGAATGCATCGTCGGCGATTTGTTTTGCCGCAGGCTTGATATATGATGGTTCATCCGCTCCTTTACTATTGGATCTCCGAAGTGCATTGCGTGATTTATTGAGTGCAAGAAATTCTAAATACGCGACATCGCTAATATCAAAACGAGTGTCATCTTTAGGATCATGGAATAAAAAAACTAAAGCATAATGCCAAAAGGATTTCCCTTTCCTTTTACTTCGATGTGTAGAAATTCTTTCAATCGGATTGTTTGTGTATCCGATATAGTGCATTGGATTAGGTATATTTATCTCGCTCAAAAGAATATAGAGACATGGATATTTTAGAATATCCGCATCAATGCTGCGTTTAAATTCATCCCTTGGAATAACAACCATTGTGCAATAGTTCTGTTGGAACTTATTTTTATAGGACAATATAGTTTCTTTTTGGGAACTGGCTTTATATGTAGGCTCAGTGACATCTGTAATAGCCTTGAATGGTTCCAATCCAGTTTTACTATCATGTCTTGTTATAGTGATAATAATAGTGTTAGTCTCGCTATTTATTTCAAAATCTAGACGATCGCCTATATTCAAATGATGGTTTTCAAAGAAATCTTTTCGCGCATATACATGTCCATAGCCTTTACTTATGTCAATCTTTCTATCTGGATACTTCATTCCATGACAAATTAGGGTAAATCTCTTGTCGAGGTTAAGTTTAGTCGCTTCATCTTTGCCAATAGCAAAGTAATGGTTGCGCAAATCATTTGATGATAAAATTCTGTAACAAGCCATAACTCTTATCATTTTTTAGTTGTTAAAGGTTACAAATATAGGTTTTTTTAAACAGATTTTGGTCAAAATCATTTATTCAGAAATAATAAGTCCTCCATCCAACCGAATACAAATCTCAAACTCAAACTCGCTCACATAAACAAGGTTATAGAAGCTGATTCAAGCAGAGTTTGTCTTTGCTTAAAATACAATGACAACCTGCCTCTGATTTATGTGAGAAGCAGGCCGTCCAATTAATCCCAAAGATTTTACACTACTTCCACAGCAGCATTGAGATCCAATTCATTTATAATCTGTTTGATTATCATTCGTTTTAAGAAAGCGCTGTAATCCCCAGTTATGTAATATGTTTTATCCTTGTGAGTGACAGGACTGCTGTTGCGGAGTTCATCAGCCTTGGTTGAAAGTATTGTAACAGAGAATCGGTTTTCATCTTGGAGCCTAATTACATCTTCAAGATGTTCTTTGATAAATCTTTTGAAAGTTTCCGTTGTATTTTTCTCAGATATTATTCTTACATTTTCTGTAGATTCATCATCTACTATTTCTGCAATGGAAAAATCGACTACTCTCCTTTGATATGCACAATGAAGATCCTTTGTGCCTTGTCTTTGGTTATTGACATCAATGCTTATGCAATTATAATTGAATTGGCTAAAGAACATAATAACGTCTTTTCCTTCAGAATGCATGAAATCAATGCCTTGAAGCAACGTACCATCACGATGAAATAACAACCAAACTTGACCATTAGTGAGAATACCATATGGAACTTGTATGAAGCGGTCGTCATCAAGATATGACATCAACTGCATTTTCAACTTCTCATTAGTTAGATTCTCGTCAATAGCCTTAACTTCCACCAAAATCATACAAGTATTACCTTTGTACAAGGCGATGTCAACCCTTTTCCCATTACGGCCTTTTTGTTCTCTGGCGAGTTCAGGGGAATACCAACCCAATTGATTAAGAATTGGCTCTACAAGTTCTGCCCGGACATTCATTTCATTGTCGTAAAACAGATACTCCAATTTGTCTATTTTATCCTTTATGGAAAAGAGCACTTCCGATAGCTCATTTATCTCTTTTTCTTCTTGTTCTTTGAATGAAATCTTGGTAGCTGTTGCATCATCAATAGCTTTGTTTTCTGTGTTATGTTTGAACGACATTTTCAGTATATTGCCGTCTAATTCCATTTCCACTGTATCGCCAATTCTGACATTGTGAGCACGATAAAGTTTCGTGAGGCCGTCAACGCGATTAACAACAGATAAATGCATCCGTTTCCAATATTTTACACCTTGTTCATCAACAATGGTGATGGGACAATACAGCGTGGGTAGATACTTGGCGATTTCTCCTTCTTTGATACGGATGAGGCCGTATGTGACATCCGTGTAATCTAATGTTTTTGTGCCTTTTACTAACATGATTAAATGGTTTTGAATTTTTTTAATGAGTTTATAAACGAAGCATTATTCGTTTTTATAAATAATGTTTTCGTCTGAAATAACCAATTGCATTGAAGAATTTAGTCTGATTTTGAGATTTTTTTCAATTATTTTTCGTTAATAGGTATAATTTACATTAAATCAATGATATATAAAAACGAAGATATTCTCTCTTTTTCAATCATATTGATTATACCTTGTAAAAAAGGTCTGTTTTTTCGGTATTACATTAATTTGAAAATCAATCTATTATGATTACAACTTTACCCACCGGTAAAAAACATCAAATAATCGTGTTTAATCTCAATAGAATAATCATTCTTTGATAATAACTTCTCCATCCATCCGTATGTCAATCTCAAACTCAAACTCGCTCACATAAACAAGGTCATAGAGGCTGAAATGTCGGTTGTCATAGAGGTTGTGGAAAGGATAAACAAGGTGCATGTCTTTCGACCATTCGTAATCCAAACCCTCGTTCCAGTTATCGTTTTCATCGGCCATACCGAGCCATGCTGCAAGGCTTTCGTGTGTCGTCATGTTCCCGTTCTGGTCCCATTTCAGGCTCCATGAGCAGCCCTCTGTGGAATACATGCGGTCGTAGCCGCCTTGGGTCATCACTTCCCACATCGTTTCCGCTCGCTCGGTCTGGACTGGATGCACTGTAGGGTAGGTATAACCCAACTTCAGTTTCCCTTCAACTTCAAGGTCGCCAATGCCGTCATAGAGTTTCATCATGCCCTCGTAGATGGCTTTCGTCTTGTTGAAGAGGGCAGTGGCTGCTGCCTTTATCCTGTCGTTGAAATCCGACAGCAGCCTTTTGCTTTCCTCATCGTACTGCATCAGCTCACGCAGTATTATCCACCGATAGTGCAGCGCATTCTTGATGATGCTTTCCTCTTCGACTTGTTTCCCGTGCTCGTACTCATCCAAGATGATTTCTTCCAGCATCACGATGCGCGGGTCTTCAAATGCTTCTTTGGTGTTCATGTCAGTTAAACCCGTTTGCTGCTGCTTCCAGCAATTTCTTGTTAATCTTCGTGTATCTGTTCACTTGCTTCGTTGTCATGCTGCCCGAAGCGTTTTCCAGCTGTTCCCCCAATTCCTCTGCTTTCTCCAACAGCTTTGCATATTGCGTCATTGCATCCATATCGCCTGAAGCAATTCTTTTCAAACAAGCGATGTATCTGTCAACATAGTTCTCGTAAGCATCGAGCACTTTGTCCCAATCGTTTGTGGCAGTTACTTGCCCTCTGCCTTCTATGATTTCGCAAGCAGAGGTGATTCTGAAGGTAAGCTTACCCTTCGCTTTATCTTCAGCAGGGTTAGTGTCCCAACGGATGATACCGATTTCGCCTGGTTGGAGTTTCATAAGGTCGAGTATGTCATTACTGCTGTATGGCCCCAGAAGCCCCGTGGCTGTCGCTGAGCGTTTGTCTACCAAGTTGCCATCCTTGTCAAAGGTCTCCAATCCGAATCCAACTTTACAGTAGGCTCTTCCATCCGAATACGTGTCGTTGAATTTTGCCACTGTCATACCTTCATCCCATGGAAAAGGCATATCAGTACGCCTCAATTCCACATTCCATAGCGACCACCTTCCTTCAGTGGCAATGATTTCTTTTTCGACCACCTCGAAATATCCGCTCAGGTCACCTGTGATTTCTGAAGTCTGTGGCGACATGGTTGGGCGTTTGTTTCCACCGCAACTGAAAAAGATGAAAGTGAGAACAAAGAGAAGACAAACGAAAGCTTTCTTTCTCCTCAACCATAATAAAGGCTTTCGTGGGCATGTGAGGTGCAACGCTGTGTTGTCAATATCAAGTGTGTACTTGATGGTGTCTCCCGGTCTCAGTTCATAACGGTCATAAAGCTTGCTCAATCCTAAGACCCGGTTGAATTTGGTTGCACAAAGCTGATGCGTGTGGGTACGGTCGTCAACAATGACGACTTGCTGCGGAACTTGTGGGTATTGTGTCCAAAACTCAGGAGGCATAGTAAAAGTTCCGTAGTGAATTTCCCATCTGTCCAATGTCTTTTGTTTTTTGTTTCTCTGTTCCATTTCTGTAGTTTTTAATGATTGTTAGTATTATTGAAAGCACTGATACATTGCTTGGGTCTCTTTGGCTATATTATCCTCAACAAAGCCATCCCAATCGAAAGGCGTTGGCAAGACAAACTGGAAGCCTAAATTGAGGTCGGTCATGTCGCAGAGCGTTTCGCCCTCAATGGGAAGATGGTGACGTTCATAGTAAGCGTGTTCCTTGATGAGGTTGCTGCCCATAGAGGCAAGTCGTTCATCAAGCTGAAGCAGTTCGTCTTTGGCTCGGTACCAGATGCCGTGAATCAGCCTTTTCTCCGCGCCGTTCACCCAATAGACAGCAATTTCGTTGAAAAGGTTATCGTCAAAGATCATCTTCCCAATGCGCATCTTTGTTTTGCTACAGCCAGCATGAAAGTAGGTTTGTAAGTCAATACGCGCCTGTTGGTCTGTGCTGTAACAGTCGCCCATAGCTTCGTACAGCACATCAATCAGACTTTGATAATAGGCAAAAGCGTCTTGCCGTGCCTTGCTGAGGTCGGCGTCCTCAAAGGTTTTGTTGATGTTGCAAAGATTGTCTTTCTTTGCTTTGAGATAGTCGGCATTGCGCATTTGTTCTTTCCAGAACAGCCCATGCACGAGGTAATGTGATTTCTTTTTGTCCATATCGGTGTTGTTTGATTTCGGTGCAAAACAACACCCTCACTCTGCCAAAATCAGGCAAGGTGGAAATCTTTTTTCAAAAAAAAGCGTCTGCCCAGTTGGGCAGGTCGCTAAAACAAAATATTGCTTTGTGGGTTTTGTCAGTTTTGTGACAACAATACCTGTTCAATCGCCACAGGGAAATACGCCTGCTCAAGTTGGTGGATTTTTGCCGCTAGAGAGTCAGGCGTTTCTTTTTCATCCAAGCTGACGCGAGCTTGCAGGATGATTTCTCCACTGTCGTACAACTCATTGACATAGTGGACAGTAATGCCCGACTGGGCTTCCTTGGCCGCTATCACGGCTTCGTGCACATGCTCGCCGTAGAAACCTTTCCCACCATATTTGGGCAACAAGGCAGGGTGGATGTTCACTATTTTCTTTGGGAAGACCTTGACTAGGTTCTCGGGAATCTTCCAAAGGAAACCAGCCAGCACAATTAGGTCAATGTCAAGGCTTTGCAGCTCTTTGATGAAGGCCTCACTCTTGAACTCCTCTTTGGTAATCATACGCAGGGGGATGCCCAGATTCTTTGCCCGTTCTATGGAATACGCCTTGGGGTTGTTGCACACCACGTGGACGATTTCAACATCTTTGTTGTTGGCGAAATACTCGGCGATGCGTTGCAGGTTAGTGCCGTTGCCGCTGACGAATATGGATAGTCTTTTCATTCTTTGTATCTAATGGTTACTGTTTCGTGCTTGCCCAAATCGAACCATACCAAATAGCCTTCATCCACCTTGCGGAAATCAATGACTTTGCCTTCGACGATGATAGGCTTCGTGCAAAGCAGGGTAAGGCCTTTGATGGCTTCATTGGGGTTGAACAATTGTATGGTCTTGTTGTCGCAAATCACGTATTCGATGCTGTTCAGCTTTTCGTAATAGCTGAGGTATTGCTCGATTGTGGTGGGCAGGATTTTCTTCTCGTCACGAAAATGGGCAAGTTGGCTGAGTGCAAAATTGAATCCTGGCATAGCCACTGCGGTGCCATTTTCGTTGTACTGCCAAAAGGCACGATGCGGGTTGCTCCATGCGGGATAGACGTGGGTGATGAAGACATTATGCTGGTCCACAAGGCGTTGCAGGCGGATGCTGTCGAAATAGTAGTACCATTCGTGGTCATCGTTTATTTCCAAGGTTGAGGGAGTCGACCACAGCAGAAAGTCCTTGTCGCCATTGGGCAAAGTAGTGATTTGTCGGTTGGGTAGGGCGTCACCGAAGCCATCGAAAGGCTGTACGAAGTGTCCGTCGAAGTTGTGGCTTTCCATGCGGTTTTCCTCGTAATAGGCATTCCAAAGGTAGCGTACTCCGTTTTTCTTCCACAGTTCAGTGGCGTAATAGGGCGATTCGGGCAGTAAACCATCGCAAACCATGTCCTCACGGTTCTTGTCGGGACCGTTGTTATAGCCATGGTCAATCCACGAAACCGTTCCAAAATGACGCTTCATGAAGCGCATAACCTTTGGAAACTCGCTCGGAATGGTGGTATAGATTTCAGGCGAGTGTAGACAAATCTCAGAACCTTGTTTCTTAATGGTTTTCAACAATTTATAGAATTCCTTGTCCGTCTTGATGGAGGCGACGAGTCCGGGGAAGAGGCCGTGACTTGTTTTGGTGTTGGTGATGTCGTCAGGGTTCCAATAGAACACGCTTTTCGTGACTGGGATATGATAGTAGCAGAAACCTCCGACGGCATCTTCGGGTTTGGTTATGTTTTCATTTCCAAAAAGTACGGCGCGATGGGTGCGGATATCAGTCCAGTCGGCATGTTCGGTGAAAATGAAGGCACTTTGGTAGCCGTCCCAAACGGGCATCAAGCGTGGAAGGTCGTCGGGAGTGTAATAATAAATATTGAACTCGCCCTTCAGTACTTCGCCGGCTTTGACGTTGCGGTAGGAAATGTCCTCGAAATAATCTGAAGTGTCGTTCCTCATGGGATAATACACCAGCGGATGGTCGCGCCAGTAGTCGATGTTGAAACAGGCGGTCCGGTGTTCGGTGTCGAGTTGTAGCGACGAGATGCCTGTGTTATGGTATGTGCTGAAACCGATGTTGCCATATTTAATTGTAAACCCTTCCCTGTCAAGGTAATATGATGATTGAAGATTGGTACTGTCAATGTGCTGGTTGCGGCGGTAAACGGTAATATCACCTTTCTCAGGCAGAGACAGAACAAAAGCCAACCGGAGCAATTTGACATCTTCCTTGAATCGTGCTCCGAATGTGACTTTGCGGCCGACACGGGGTAGGATTTCTGCAACAGAAGGGTTATTGACGGTGTCGCCATCGGCATTGATGTATTCTATGACGGGTTTTAAATTGTACCAGAAATCGAGGTATTGTAATTCATAATATAGTGAGTCTTGCTCGGTTGATGATGTTGTATTTCTTTTAATCTCAGGCTGATAACTTGGCATTGTCATCGGCTTGACTTCCAACCGGGCATCATCAAAAAGCAGCCTTTCCTTATCCTTGTTCCATACAAAGACCTTAACTTCGCTGCTTTGGGTATAGCAGGCGGGGAAGTTGAAGTCAAGCTGTACCTGAGACCATTCGGCGGTATCATTCACGTAATTTGCAAGTGGATAAGAAGCCCAATAGCGGTTGCTGATTGTGTCGTCAATGCTCACTACGATGTCGGCTTGGGTGGCGTTGTCAGCCTTGAATAGGAAATCGAATTTGCAGTTGATGTTTTGGTAGGGGAATTCCTTGCCCGCATTGATGCTGAAGCCCAATCCGTATTCTTGGTTGGAGTCACAGATGCAGACGAAGTTCTCTTCCATTGCGCTGCTGTCGGCAACAATTTGAAGATTGATCCAGGGCGCATTCCATTCTTGGCGGTTCTCAAAGTCGTTGGAATATACTTGTGCCCGAGTCGTAAGCGAAACCAGCAAGGCGCTCCATAGCAGTATTATTCTGATGTAAAACTTCACCGCTGTTTTATTTTTGGCAAAAATAGCGTTTTGTGGTGAATGTAACTTTGCTTGTTGCGAAAAAATTCTTTGTCGTGATACTATATATAATAAGGTGTGCCGAAAAACCAGTCTCATTGGTGATGAGAAACGAGCGTTTTTTTGTTCCATAAATCGAAAATTCCTCTAAAAACATCGGTCAAAAAACACACGTAAGGGATAAAAAAGCCCTTTCTTATCCTAAAACTTGCGCTTTTTCGAAAAAACATATGGTTTTTATATACTGATAATCAATGTAGTAAGAAAAATTTTCAAAAAAGTGAAAAAAATCCTTGCGCGTAAAAGAAAAAGCAGTACTTTTGCACCCGCTAAACGAGAAGGGAAGACACGATTATGAAAGAGGGTTTAGCGCAAGTTCTTTGAAAGTCTGAGGCCAGCACAAGACCGGCGCCGCGGGATGCGGCGCTAGGGATAGGAACCTTTTATAAGGAACACCAAAGAGAACATCGAGGCGGAACCCGAGATTCAGAACAGACAAAAAGAAACAACAATAGTACAACGAAGAGTTTGATCCTGGCTCAGGATGAACGCTAGCGGCAGGCCTAATACATGCAAGTCGGACGGTAAACAGCCCTT
>JAEEGG010004970.1_pt1 | contig 31975 bp, 26 predicted proteins | sample 9134161 | NCBI WGS metagenome assembly JAEEGG01 (sample SAMN16246543, study PRJNA631951) | gut metagenome | biome: gut microbiome; feature: rumen; material: CR-attached | host: Bos | place: Iran: Karaj | collected 2018-10
TTGCTTCGACGGTTTTTCAGTGCGGATGAAAGGACTTGAACCTTCATGCCCTTGCAGGCACTAGAACCTGAATCTAGCGTGTCTACCAGTTCCACCACATCCGCGTGGGGTAAGCCAAATTTTGAAAAATTTGCCCTATTTGTCAAGGGTTATTTAGAAAAAATCTCCAAAATCCAGTCTTTGCGGTTGTTTTGCCAGTAGCTCCAATCGTGTTCTCCTTGGGGGTCGAACTTGAGGTCGCAACTGGTGCCGACGCCCTTGCAAAATTCCTGAATCCAGGGAACGCTCTTTTCGGAGGGGTACAGGCGGTCGGCGCCGCCTTGAATGAATCTCCAGCGTCCGCTTTTTAAGGCCGGTTGTCCTGCGACCTGTGCTGCCGGTCCGAGGGATTCTCCATATGAACTCATGAGAATGCGGTTCCGGATATTGCGCTTTCCCCACATGGAATAGGCGATAACTCCGAGCGAACCGTCTGAAATTCCGATCAGAGAAATTTCTTCGATGTCCTTCTTTTGGCGCTTGGCGAGGCTGTCGAGGGCGTCGTCGACGGCCTCGATGGTGGTGGGTTCGACCCAGTGGTTTTGCTTGCAGGCCGAGGCGCTGACTACTGTATAGTCCGGCAACATGTTTGCAAGGGAACCGCCTGCCACGAGTCCCTTCTGGCAGTTGTTGCTAGTCATGCCTCCGTGGAACCAAACTATAGTTCCGGTCGTTGCCTTCTTGTTGATGCGTCTCCATACGCCTACGGGCATGTCGCTTGTGGGGCTAGTCACCGGAAACATGACAGAACCTTTGATCGGTGGCGTTTTGCGATGTATGGTAAGGGTATCCGAGGCCGGATTTGCTAAACAGAATGCTGCTAGTAATAAAATCAGTATGGAAGGCTTTTTCACGCTCGTTCCTCGCAATGAAGTTATCCTAGTGCTTTCTCTTCTTCACTACCCACAGGATGAATAGGGTGATCGAGGCGAGTGCCAAGGCGAGGACGATGGTGCAGCCGATAAAGGCGTAGTAAACTTGATAGTCTATGACCAGCGAGTCAAAGTCCATTTCGCCATCGGTGGAGGCCAGGCTATGGACAATGAAGGTCTTGTCGTTGATGCGGCTCGCTGAAATTTCGAGAGGTACATCGCCTGCATTGCGGCTTGCAAAACTGAACCATTCGGCCATGCTTTCCAAAATATCTTCCGAAGCGTACAGAATAAAGTTTACCTGGTCGTCGCCGTTAATCTGGAAAATGGTCTTGTCGAAAAAGGGAATGTTGCTTCCGCCAAAGATACTGGGGATGGCTGCGTGAGAAACCGTTCCGTAGAACAGGTGCTCTTCTTGCATCAGGCCCTTGAGGGCGGGCATCAGGTACGACATGAGCCATCCTGCTAAAAATATCAGCAGCAAAGAGAAATGCAGAAGTGCCGGTTTTCTAGAAGTATAAAAGCGCATGGGTTCCTTATAGCTTGGATCTGAAAATAAAGAAGAAGGTCGAAAGCATCAGTACCAGGGTCAAGAAATAAAATGCCATGGGGATTTTAGACTTGAGGGACATCTCTTCCATGTTTTGACTCTGGAAAAATTGAATCAGGTCTTCGCTGTACATGACGGCGAGTTCGTTATTGAAACGGTTCCAGGCGAGAGTCTGCTCTTCGTTTTCTTGAAGCAGGCTGAAAATGGCGTCTTTAGTGGAATCCGGAATGACATTGACGATGCTGTCGCCGAGGCCTGCCAAGCCAATCATGTAGCCGGCGCGGGCTGAATCCAGGACTCCCTGCAAAGGGATTTGAATGTTGGCGGGGAGACTTGCGGTCTGGTTTTTTACAGCTTGAAATTTTTCAAGCCACTGGTGGCGGCCTGCCGCGTAACGGCGCATGCTTGAAACTTTTGCCAGGACTTCGCGCTCGAAGCGTTCGACGGTTGAACGGGGCGGGGCCTTGACTCCGACACGGCTGATTTCGTCCATTTCGCGGGAAAACGATACGGCGATTTCCCGAAGGGTCATGGTCTGGGCCTGTACAAAGACGGTATCTATGCCGAATCCGATACGGACGCGCTCCATTCCGCGCAGGGCATAGGATTCTTGTAACTGGTAATCCGACAGAGTCTTGATGTAGCGGGAGTACATGATGATCTGCGGCTTCTGCGAGAAGTAGAATAGGATGGTGAGGCCGATGGCTACAGCAAGCACCACCCACGCCCAGGGGGAGCGGATTCTTGCGTTAAAGGTATCGGCAATCGATTTGTTCTTTAACTCGAGCACAACTAGAAATTACCTTTTTTCTACTTTACCTGGTATGCCTATGATTCGTTTTTCACCCATTTTGGGCTTAGTTGCGCCATTTTTGCTGCTCTTTTCGGGCTGTACGGTGGAACGTGCCCAGGAACAGGTTCTTGCAGAACACGCAAACGGGGCCAAAAAGACCTCGATATGGGTCTATCCCGATGGAGAAATTCTAAAGAGAAACGAATGGTATACTGACGGAATCAAGGAGCTGGAAATCCCTTACAAGGATGGCGTTCCCCATGGGGACTTCAAACGATGGACGGGTTTTGGCGATGTGGCTCTTTTGGGCCATTACAAGAAAGGTCTTAAGGACGGCAAGTGGACTTCACTCTTTAGCGACAAAAAAGTGGAAGCATACCGTTATTACAAGGATGATCACCCCATTGGTGACTGGGAAGGCTGGCATTATAATCGCGAGAGGTCCTTCGAAGAACATTACGATGACAACGGCCTGGCTATAGGCATCTGGAAAAAGTGGTACGATAATGGGGCGCTGGAGCAGGAAGGCGATTGCCACGCCAAGTGGGATCCCAAACGGGAGATTGTTTCGACCAAAACGGATTCCGTAACGTACTTGAAGCGCTTTTCGAAGGACTGCCATCTGCTGGAAGAATTCACTTGCAGGAAAGGCAGACTTGATGGGACTTTTTCACTGTATTATGAAAGCTACGGAGAAACTCTAGATTCTGCAAACTGCGGAACCGGACGCCTGCGGGTACAAGGTGTACTTGGTAAGGGAACGACTGGCAAGGACAGCGCTCTTATCGGGACGGTGACTTACTATAGGGCTGATGGAACTCCCATGAAACAGGAACATTGGGACCGTGACGGTAAGCGGGACTCCATATGGCGGTGGTTCGATGAAAATGGATCGGTGATCCGTGAATGTGACTTGAATGTGTCTGGCGTGGTCTATGGGGCCTGCGAAGGAAACATGTCCAAGTTCTGCGCAGAGACTTCGTATGTGGGAGAGATTGGAGGCCTGTTGGATAGCTCCAATCTATCTCAGAGTGTTGATTTTGGACAAAGTATCGGTAAGTTCCCGGCAACCATCCGCTACTTTAAGCCTGGACGCGCCCTTTTGTACGAAGAATACTGGAAAGACGGAAAAATTGCCGAAAGCAGGAGCTTTTTCCCCGATACCATGGGTGGAAAACTTGCTAGCGAAACCTTCTGGAAAGACGGTAAACGTAACGGAGTCATGCGCAACTGGTATGCAAGTGGTGTGCTCCGCGATAGCCTTACCTATGTAAATGGCGAACGGGTGGGCGAGCAGTTCAGCTACGATACCACCGGCAAACTTACCATCCATAAAACAGAGGCCGGTAAGAACCGGCCTGTGATTATGCATTTGCTTGGGGAATGATTATCCGAAAATCTTGGCGCAGAGTTCCGGGGCAAACTTGGACAGGTAGCCCTGGATCAAGAGGATCGAAACAAGCAGCGGCAAAATCCACTTGAAGTAAATCTTGAATGCTGCGTTGTACGGAATCTTGTAACCCTTACCGGCGTTCATTTCGGTAAAGAACTTTTCCTGACCCCAACCGTAGCGGCTAGAGCAGAAGATGGCGATGAACATGCCACCAGCCGGGAGCATGGTGTTGCTCACGATAAAGTCTTCGAGGTCCAGGACGCAGCTGCCGGGGCCGAACGGTTCAAAGCCCGAAAGCATGTTGAAACCGAGGGCGCAAGGGAGCGAAAGCAGGAACACAATCAGAATGTTCCAATAGGCGACCTTGCGGCGCTTGAAACCCTTGAGGTCCATCCAGAACGACACCAGGTTTTCGAAAACGGCAATCAAGGTAGACATGGCCGCAAACGACATGAACAGGAAGAATGCGGCTCCGAAGAATCTACCGGCAGGCATCATGGCGAACACGTTGGAAAGCGTCACGAAGATAAGGCCCGGGCCCTGACCAGGAGACTGGTTGAAGGCGAAGCAGCTGGGAATCACGATGATGCCCGCGACCAAGGCGACGACGGTATCAAGAACGCAGACGCTCGTGGCTTCTTTTGCCAGGGAATGATTCTTTCCGATGTAGCTACCGAAAATAGCCATGCTACCGATACCGAGGCTCAAGGTAAAGAAGGCGTGAGCAAAGGCGGCAAAGATTGCCTCGCCGAGGCCCTTGCCCGATTGCGTAAGGCGTTCCAAGGACGGCAACAGGTAGAATTCAAGGCCGGCTGTAGAACCGGGGAGGGTCACGGCGCGAATCGCGAGGATTACCATAATGACAAGCAAGCAAATCATCATGGTCTTGGTGATGCGTTCCACCCCCTTCTGGAGGCCGAGCGACACAATAAAGAGGCCGATGACAATGGCAACCGTCATCCAGAAAATCATGAGGCCCGGGTTTCCAAGCATTTCGCCGAAGCCGGCCGCAATCTCATCAGGAGTGCCCAAGAGGAACTTGGGATCGGTCACCATCTTGTAGAAATAATAGAACATCCAACCGGTCACCACCGAGTAGAAGGCCATTAATATATAGTTGGCCGAAATCAGCGGGAACTTGGCCCAATGCCACTTGGTACCCGGTTTTTCCAGGTTGTCGAAAGCGCGAGCGATACCGCTCTTACCGCCACGACCCAAGGCAAGTTCTGCCATTAAAATGGGCAGGCCCAGGAAAAGCAAGAAGCCGAGGTACGGGAGCACAAAGGCCGCTCCACCGTACTGGCCAGCAATGTAAGGGAAACGCCACACGTTGCCCAGGCCAATGGCGCAACCGGCGGCAATGAGGATAAATCCGAGTCTTGATTTAAAGGTTTCGCGTTCCATATTTCAAAATATAGTTTACTTGACAATTCCGACATCGGTAAGCTTTACAAAACCGCGGATTTTTTCACCTAAACGGATTTCTGCAAAACTTCCTTGTTCTGAAAGCACTTCAAAAGTGGTCCCTTCGGAAAGGGTATTGAGTGTCTGCGCTTTTTCGCTGGGGGCGCTGGTGACATCGGCATCCTTTGCTGTGACGACCCCTACGATTTCGGTTTCGGCTACGAAGATTTTGTAGCCGGCGCTCATGGCGATAATGCAGAAAACGCCCGAAAGTACAAACAGCGTTCCAATCAAGATGTTCTTTGTGCGGCCGCTACGGCTGATGCGCCTTGCGATGGCGATGAATGCCATGAACCAGAACAGCCCTAACAGCGTAAACATCTGGGCCTTCAGGGAAAGAGCATGATGGGCCTTGAAAAGGCCTGCCAAAAGCGGGTTCTCTTCGCCGTCTTCTTCAACCTTGTCGCGGGTCATGGCCTGGGCGTACTTGAGGTTGTGCAAGATGTCATCGTTGCTTGGGTCAAGACGGAGAGCCGACTTGTAATAATAAATGGCGAAGCCAAGTTTTCCGTTTCTAAAGTAGGCGTTAGCCAGGTTGTAGTAAAGGTCGGCGTTTTCGGTGCCGTTGTCGACACAGGTGCGCCATTCGTCAACGGCCCGTTCGAAGTCGCCTTCGTTGTAAGCCTTGGCGCCGTTCTCGATTCCAGAGCAATGCTCAGCTGCATTCGCCGACACGAACGACACTGCGATAGTAAATAGAATTAACAAAAGCTTTTTCATATTTATCTCAGCTCCTCGCACAGTTTTTCGACATCTTCGAGCATCTTCTGCTGCTCGTCCTTGGTCGGGTTCACGGGGGCAAACCTAGCGAAGGCGCATTTTTCAAGCCAGTTGTCGATAGCCGAAATCGTTTCGGCCTTGATTCCGAGCTTGGCAAGTTCATCCTTCATTTGTGGGCGGGTCATGCCCTTGAATTCCAGATTCGTCTTGTCGCTCAGGTAATCAATCAAGCCGTTTTCGAGGGCGGCATAGAGAGCCTTGGCATCGCCCTTTTGCAATGCGGCCCGAGCGTTGGCAAAGCGGACCTTGAGCATCTTGTTGGCCTTGCCTTTGCGCACGAGGGCGGCGTCGCTGTTGTGCTTGCGGCGGCGGCGCACGGCAAATGTTACAATCAGGTAGAAGGGAATTGCGGCGGCAAAAATGGCCCAGTAAAGAATGCTCTTGTAAGGGGCTGAATTGTTTGCGGCCTCGCGGACCTTGTGGATAAAGCGGATGTCCGAACCGAGAGATTCGATTTCCTGCTTCTGGACGGCGGCAGGGCCTTGAGCGACCGGTGCCTGGAAAATTGCCTCGGCTGCGGCTTCACCCTTTTCGACTGTTACATTCCAGGGGCCAGCTTTGGCGGTTTCATACTTCTTTTTGCTCGGGTTGAACCAGGAGTAAGTGATTTCGGGGATGGTGAATTCGCCCTTCTTTTTGGGGTACAGGAACACGCGGATGTTCTTGGTCGTAATCACCTTGTTTCCCGTAATCTTCTTGTTGATTTCGTTTTCGGGCGGTACTGAGCGGAATTCACCAAAGTCAGGGAGCTTGGGGTCGGTAATGGAACCCGGAAGGCCGTCGCCCTTGATGTTGATGGTGAGCGTCATCGCTTCGCCGACCTTGAGTTCGGTGCGGTCGAAGTCGGCACTAAAGCTGTAGTTACCTACCATGCCGCTGAAGTTGGCGGGCTTGCCTTCGGTAGGCAGCGGCTTTACGGTGATGTTGATTGTCGGAGTCTGTGTCTCGACTTCAACGGATTCCTGCTTGACGCTTCTGCTAGAAAACGTCATGCCGCCCATCTTCTTGTTTTCTTCGACTACCTTGGGTTCGCCAAGCTTGGTGTACTTGAACTTGAACGGAGGAATTTGCAGGTTGCCGTTCTTGGTGGATGCGAGCCAGGCGAATTTTGCGCTGGCCTGCATTTCGCGGCGGCTTCCTTCGACAGGTTCGAATTTCATGGTAGAAAGATCGCTGCGGTGAACGATAAAATCGTCGCCGGTGTTCATATCGGTGGCCTGCAGACCGCCTTCAAAATGCTCGTAGGTGTGGAATCCGAGCGTGACGTTGAACTGTTCGCCTTCGTAGACGGTTTTCTTGCTCGGTGTGAGGCTTACGCTCAGAGCTTCGTCGGTGTAAGCGCGTTGAATGTCAATTGGAATGTTGCTCCAAAGCGTATGTTTTTGTTCGCCAATTGTCAAACTTATCTGACCGATGTTCATTCGACCGGTCTTTTTCGGAGCTTTCAAGTTGAATGTGTAGATACGGGCCTTGTAACCGCTACGAGGGCGACCGCCATTTCTAAGCATTTCAAACATATCTTCAAAATCGGGGCGAATCACCTGGTCGGTGCTGTCGATTCCCATAAGGGTAAAGCCGTTGGCGGTTTCTATCTGCAAATCGCTACGGTTTTCAGGAAGTTCTGCTAACGGGAATACAAGCTGGAGTCCAAAGGTCTTGCCCGATTCCACGCGTTCCCGGTCCACTTGCAGGGACGGCCGTGCAGATGCGCACAGGGCAGCGGCTAGGCAAAATAAGATAATTCGTTTCATGCCTCAAATTTACCAATTTTTACAGAAAAAGACCAAGGCGGGGACGGCAACATCATGAGCCTGCCCCGGACTTGATCCGGGGCTACAGCCTGGATAATAAATTTTTCGAAAAAAGTCGCTGAATATATACTTTTTCCCCTTGACGCGTTAGTAAATTTTTGTTAATTTTGGCGCGCTGTTAAAAAATGGCGATAAAACGTCAAAACCCAAGGATAAAAGGATTATATGTACTGCATTCTCGCTGCCCTCCTGATCAAGAGCTTCAAGAAGCATGCCAAGCGCGCTTAATTGCCGCTCAAGCTGTTTTTCTCTCTCTGGTGATTAACCGGTTAAGCTGAACAAGCTGACTGGTATTTTTTTTTGCCTTAATCGAAGTGGTTATCGCCTTAATCGAAATTCAGCGAGCGTCTGTAGGGGGTAAAACCGGCGTTTTTGATGAAATTTTCGGCTTGCTCGATGGTGGTAAGCCCGTGATTCTTCAGCACGTTTTCTTCGATGACGATGCTGTTGATGTCGTCGGCACCGCAGTGCAGCCCGAGTTCACCTAAAGAAAGTCCCATACCGAGGAGCGATACCTCAATATGCGGGATGTTGTCGAGGTACAGGCGACTCAGCGCGAGTAGCTTAAGATATTCGTCGCCGCGCACGTGGCGGATGGGGAACTTGTCGGTCTGCGGCTGGAATGTCCACACCACAAAGCTCTTGAACCCGTTTGCAATATCTTGAGTCTTGCGCACGTAATCCAGATGCTCGATGATTTCTTCGGGCGTCTCGACGCTGCCGAAAACGATGTTCGCGCTGCCGGGGAGACCCTTCTTGTGGCAGGCCGCAAGCGTGTCGCACCAGACTTGGGCGGGGAGCTTTTTGGGGCTCAAAATTTGACGCATGCGGTCGGAGAGAATTTCGGCGCCGGCACCCGGCACAGAACTTAAGCCAGCCTCTTTAAGAATGTCCAGCAATTTGTCGAGAGAAATGCCATTGAATACGGCGATGCGCATCAGTTCCACCGGCGAAAATCCGCGGACTTTTACGCCGAGTTCCTGCGTGAGCATTTTCAGCACGTCGGTGTAATAACTGAGCGGAATGTCCTTGTTCACGCCACCTTGCAAAAAAATCTGGTCGGCGCCTTTGGCCTTGGCCTCAAGCGTCTTCTGGCGGATTTCGTCCAAATTAAGCACGTAGGCTTCGGGACTGTGCGCGGGCCTGCAAAAGCTACAGAAACTGCAAGTGATTTCGCAGACGTTCGTGTAGTTGATGATGCGGAAAGCCGTATAGCCCACCTTGTTGCCCGGATTAATCCGGTGGCGCACGGTGTTGGCGGCCTGGGCGACCTCGGTCCACGGGGCGTTCTTCAAAATGTCCAACGCCTCGGCCGGAGAAAGGCGAACGCCATCCACAGATTTTTGCAAAAGAGAATTCATCGCTGAGTAAGATAGAATTTATTCGCTCAGTCATGGGGAATATATTGCCACACGGATGGGGAATCACTAACGTGATTCCTGTTTTAATAATTTAAATTTGGCGAAAAATGGGTCTTTTGAGGTTATTGGAGGTTTTATGAAATTTGATAATGGGGTCATTCTGAGCTATACGAAACTAAGAACTTTAGTTCTCAAGTTGAGTTATCCTCTTAGGGGAGCAACGAAGTGGAGTCTCTTTGACCACTTGACAACTTGTTGCCTTAGTGGGCATGATCCCCGAATGGGGAGAAGGATCTCCGTCGGTGTTTTATTTGCCGTACTTTGTTTTTTCACTGCATGCGACAGCAGTTCCAGCAGTGCCGACCCTGATCCGATTGCGGAAGTTTCGAGCAGTGGCGGTGGTGATGAAGTCTTCTCCTCGAGTTCCGTTACGGACAAAAGAACATCCTCGGGTGAAAGTTCGAAGTCTTCTAGCTCAGTGAAGCCTGATTCGAATGGCTCGCAGAAGAGTTCTTCTAGTGGTAAGAAAAATAATTCTAGTAGTTCGGAAGGTGGAGTTGTTTCGTCGTCATCTAGTGATTCTGAAATTATATGTAACGACGGCGATTTGGATACGCTTCGATCAGGGTTGTATATTATATATAGAAAGTGTGAAAATGGTACATGGGTAAAGGACCACTATGACGTGTTGTCGGCATCTTCATCATCATCTTCTGATGCTCATTATGACATGACGGAACAGTACTATTGCAATGGTAGTCTTGATAATTGTGAAAATATGTCAGATGACTATATTGATCCTCGAGATCAGCATGTCTACAAAACTTTTCTGTACCAGAAAGAAAAGAATGGAACATACCTTTACAGATTTCGCATTTTTGCAAGTAACTTGAACTATGGTAAGCAAATTATGAGCGATGTTGTAAATTCCAATGATAATGTTGTGGAAAAATACTGCTATAACGATGATGAATGGTATTGCGATAACGGCTTTGGTGGTATGTACACTTGGAGCGAGGCCATGGGACTCCCCAAAGCGTGTGATTCGTTATTTGTGGATAGTAGCGCTGCTTGCAAAGATAGTTTTGTCCCGCCTGAAGGTCGTATTGAAAAATTAGGAGAACATGTCCAGCGGCAGGGAGTATGCCCGGAAGGTTGGCATATTATGAACGAATGGGAATGGCTGCAGTTTTCCGGATGGAGTGGAGGGGCTTTAGCATCTTCAATTCTGTGGACCGCTACTAATGTTACGGGTTTCTCTGCTTTACCGGTTGGTTCGCTGAACGATGGTAAGTTTGAATCTTTTGGGATGCTGACGCTTTTTTGGATACCGCAAGAGAAAAGTGAATCTAATGCGATGATGCATGAAGTTGATTCTAAATATCAAATGAATGGAACACCTTCTAAGCATCTTGCCGCATCTATCCGTTGTGTAGAAGACTACGAAGATTCCCGTTGGAAGTAGTTCCATAAACATTCAAACATGAAAATTTAAAAAGAGGGAGCGCAGGGGTGCACTTTGTGAATGCGGAGGCGAGTGCCTGACCGCAAAGCGAACATTCCGGAACGGCCATGTGAGCCGAAAAGCCCCATGCGTTAAGCTGGGGCTGTGGCGAGAGTGAGGCGAAATCGACTATTCTTTTTTGCGATAGAGCCGAACGGTCTTGATGGCGTGCGGTGCAGGCAGAGCCGAAGCGCTAGTCACATAAAGAACTTTATCTATGTCTTCTAAAATCACGTTAGTGATTTCTAATCCGTGTGGCTTTTTTTGCGGCTAGAAGAGGAGATGCCGGAACAGGTCCGGCATGACAGTCGGGACGGGGCGTTGCGGGGTGCCCCCGCAGAGAGGGTGGAGAGCAACGTAGTGCGAACCAGGGAGAGGCTTCTCCCTTTGGAACCTACCCAATATTTCTTTATTTTTTCGTGGGAATGCAAGCCAAAAACGCATTTAGAATTGTATTTTTCTTTCGGTACCGAACGATACCTTTAAAAATGCACAAATTGCACAAAAAGGTGAATACTATGCAAGTTGATTTGAATACTGTCGATTGGAAGACGCTCCCCTTCGGTTATTACGATACCGATTACAATGTCCGCTGCTACTACCGCGATGGCAAGTGGGGCAAGGTTGAACTTTCTTCTTCCAAGGACATCAGCATCCACATGGCCGCTACTTGCTTGCATTACGGCCAGGAAGGTTTTGAAGGCCTCAAGGCTTACACGGGCAAGGACGGCAAGGTCCGTATTTTCCGCGTCGACGAAAACGCCAAGCGCATGCAGAATACGGCTAACCGCGTACTCATGGCTGTGCCGCCTGTTGAATTGTTCCGCGAAATGGTCCACACCGTGGTGAAGGCCAACGCCCGTTTTGTGCCGCCGTATGGCTACGGTGCAACGCTCTACATCCGTCCGCTCCTCATCGGTATGAGCCCGGAAGTCGGTGTGAAGCCCGCTGACGAATACCTGCTCATGATGTTCGTGACTCCGGTGGGTCCGTACTTCAAGGACGGGTTCAAGCCGGTGGACATGATGATCAGCCGCAACTACGACCGCGCCGCTCCGCAGGGTACGGGTACGGTGAAGGTCGGCGGCAACTACGCTGCTAGCCTCCAGTCTCTTGCTGAAGCCAAGAAGCTTGGTTACTCCAGCACCATTTATCTGGATGCCAAGGAAAAGAAGTACATTGACGAATGCGGTCCGGCAAACTTCTTCGGCATCAAGGGCAAGACCTACGTGACCCCGAAGTCCGAATCCATTCTGCCGTCTATTACGAATAAGAGCCTGCAGCAGTTGGCTGAATACCTCGGTTACACCGTGGAACGCCGCCAGGTGACCTTCGAAGAACTCGCTGAATTCTCCGAAACTGCCGAATGCGGTACCGCCGCCGTGATTACTCCGATCAAGAAGATTGTGGATCCGGTTGCCGGCAAGGAATTCACCTACGGTGACGGCAAGAATCCGGGCCCGGTCTGCACGGAACTTTTCACGAAGTACACTGCAATCCAGTTCGGTGAAGCGGAAGACCCGTTCGGCTGGACTGAAGTGGTTGATTTGTAATCGCTGCTGAAAACAGTATTGAAAAATCCCGCGGAGAAATCTGCGGGATTTTCTATTTTGGCAAATGAAAAAACTCTCTGGAGGAGATGGTGATGACTTGTGCAAGATTCCTTGCGGTTGCAGGCTTTGTTTCGATGTTTGTTGGTTGTGGTGACGATGGTTCCACCGGTTCAAATACTGGCGGGCTTCCTGCTGGAGTGGCAGACAAGGCGGAACTTGAAACGGAATCTGCTGAAGAGTCGAGTAGCAGTGTTAAAATTTTTCCCGAAAATTTTGATCCCGCTAAAAATACTTGGGATTATTTGAACCCGAATATTAATTATGGTGAATTTACTGATAAACGTGATGGAAAGGTTTACAAGACAGTTGTGATTGCAGGGCATGTTTGGATGGCTGAAAATCTGAATTTCGCATATAATGAACCGACTGAAACTTTGGATTCTTCGAGCCTTTGCTATGAGAATAATCCTACAAACTGTAAATATTTCGGACGCCTGTATTTGTGGTCTGCTGCTATGGATAGTTCAGGTTCTGCCTCTGGAATAGCAACTCATTGTGGCAACAAGGCTGATTGTGATGTATCTTTTCCTGTTCAAGGAGTTTGTCCTGAGGGCTGGCATTTACCCGGCGATGATGAATGGCATGCTTTGATTGATTTTGCTGAAAATGAACGTTCTGGAATCGCGCTTAAAGCTGCTGGTGTTTGGGATGGTTCTTCAATTCCTAATGAAAATGATTTTGGTTTTTCAATTTTGCCAGGAGGCAGTTTCAGCGATTCTTGGAACTATGAAGGTGTTGGAGAAGACGCTTTTTTTTGGACGTCGACAGGTACTGGTCTTGAGAGAGATTACGCTAGATGTGTACATGTTGATTCCCGCGACTCAAGTGTAAGTGATGATTGTCTTTCTCGTCGTAGGGATTTTATGTCGGTTCGCTGTGTTATGGATAGTGCTGATGGCTGGAGTTGGAATGTTTCCAAAGAGGCTAGATTTAATCCGATAATCAATTATGGGTCTATAACGGATTCGCGAGACAACCAAGTTTACAAAACTGTTCAAATTGGAGAACAGATATGGATGGCTGAAAACCTGAACTTTGATGATGAATCTGGAAATAGTTTCTGTTATGATGACAATCCCGATTATTGCTCTGTGACGGGCCGCCTTTATACATGGGGGGCTGCAATAGATTCGATTGCGTTAGAGAATGATAAAGATAATCCTCAAACATGTGGTGTAGGTCATATCTGCGATAGGCTTATGAAAGAAAATCTTGACAAACATCCGATTCAAGGAGTTTGCCCAAGTGGTTGGCATTTGCCAAGTAGCGCTGAATGGTATATACTTGTCTCGAATATGGGTGGAATAAATAATGCAGGACGTGCGCTGAAATCGATTTCGGGCTGGAATTCTGATTATGATGGTTATGGTGATGGAACTGATGAAAAAGGATTTTCTGTTTTACCGGCTGGAGAAAAAATAGGGAATGGAACATTTATGAATGCAGGAGTCTCAGCTTATTTTTGGACGTCGTCACAGGTAGATTATGATGGCTATAAAAATGATGCGGTTGGTTACGGTTTTTTCGCTGGCAGTAAAATATATTCTGCTGCCGATTTAAAAATTCTCGCTCAATCAATCCGTTGTATCAAGGACTCCGATTAAGTTCGGGACATCATGGGGCGTTGCGGGGTGTCCCCGCTCGAGAGGGTAATGGAAGACCCGGCTAGGGCGGGATAAAACGGAGATCCCGGCTCAAGGCCGGGATGACATTGGGGTGGGGCCGGGGCTGCAATTAGGGGGATTCTTCCCCCTTTTTTAGTTCAATCTCTCTTTGAGGCGCGTGTATCGCCTAGTGCTGCGGTTGTTGCGGACGGCTTGGTGGAAGGCTCCGGGGGCGGAGAGAATCCACACGTGGCCTTTGGCGCGGGTGATGGCGGTGTAGATTAAGTTGCGCTGCAGCATTACGTAGTGGCTGGAATCGAGAATCACGATGACAGCGGGGTATTCGCTGCCCTGGCTCTTGTGGATGGTGCAGGCGTAGGCGAGTTGCAGTTCGTCGAGTTCGTCGTCTTGGTAGGTAACGAGTTTTTCGTCGAAGAAGACTGCGATTTTGCGTTTTTCTTTGTAGATGCTGTAGACGATTCCGACATCGCCGTTAAAAACGTTCTTGTCGTAGTTGTTCTTGATTTGCATCACGCGGTCGCCCACGCTCCAGCCGATGCCGACCATCTTGTGGCGGGTCACGCCTGGGTTCAGCAGGTCTTGCAGGAATGGGTTCAGTTCGATGATGCCGAGGGGGCCCTTGCGCATGGGAACGAGAATCTGCAAATCGGTCTTGAGGTCGATATCGATTTTGCTGCGTACACCCGTCGCGATCAGCTGCTGTAAGTGGAGCTTGGCTTCTTCGGGTGTCTCGAACGGAACGAAGTGGAAGTTCGGGCCTTCGATCGGGGCGGGCGTGATGCCCTGATTGATGCGTGCGGCCTTGTCGGCGATGTCGTTGCCGCCGGATTGCCTAAAGATGTGCTGCAGGCGTACGCTTGGAATGCGCGGACACTGCAGCAGATCGTTGAGTACGTTGCCGGGGCCGACACTTGGAAGCTGGTCGGCGTCGCCTACAAAGACGATGCGGGCGGTTTCGGGAACGGCGTCGAGGAGTGAGGCCGCAAGCCAGGTATCCACCATACTGAATTCGTCGACAATCAGCAAGTTGCAGTCGAGCTTGTTGAATTCGTTCTTGTTGAATTTCTTGGTGACGGGGTCCACTTCCAAGAGGCGGTGTATGGTGTAAGCCTTGTCGCCACAACAGTCGCCCATACGCTTGGCGGCGCGGCCTGTCGGGGCGGCGAGCAGAATGTTTTCGCCCATCTTGCGGGCTAGATGAAGGATTCCTTTGAGAATCGTCGTCTTGCCGGTGCCAGGGCCGCCGGTAATGATGCAAATCTTGTGGGCCGTGGCCAGGCGAATCGCTTCGCGTTGCGTGGGGTCGAAACTGAACTTGTGTTCGCGTTCCCAGTCGACAAGCTCACGCTCGAAGCCGTAGGTCGGCAGTTCGTTTTCGCCGAGGCGAGCCTTGATGATTTCGGCAATTTTCTGTTCGGCGTTGTCGAGCGGCGGGAAAAAACAATCATCGCCGTGGCGCTTGATACGGCCCGATTCGCAAATGCGCTTGAACTGCTCCAGCAGATTCTGGATTGCATCGTCATCGGTGACATCAATGCGGAGATTCTTGAGGGTACGGCCGATTAAATCGTTGCTCGGTAAGTAGCAGTGACCGTCCGAAAGCGAGGCTTCTTGCAGTGAGTAAAGAAGTGCTTCTTGCAGGCGCATGGGGCTGTCTTTCGGAATGCCTACCTTCATGGCAATTTCGTCGGCTTTCAAGAATCCGATTCCCCAGATTTCTTCACAGAGAATGTAAGGGTTCTCGCGGATTTTGCTGATGGTATCCTGCCCGAATTTCATCCACAGTTTCTTGGCGACGGAACCTGTAATGTCGTGATTGTACAGGAACAATAAGGTTTCGCGGCTGTGGCGATTTTCTTGCCAGCTCGCGAGGAACTGTTCTACCTTGGCGGCTGAAAGTCCCTTGATTTTCTTGGCACGGAAACGGTCGGGCTCGTAGTCGAGAATGTCGCGCAATTCGTCGCCAAAAGCGTCAACGATAGCTTGGGCGGTCTTGGGACCGATTCCCGGGAAAAGGCCGCTGCCGAGGTAGGCTGCTAAATTGTTGTTTTGCGTTTCGACGATTTCAAAGTGTATGGCTTTGAATTGTTCGCCGAATTTAGGGTGACGCCCCCATTCGCCTTCAAAGCGTAGGTTTTCGCCTACGGAAAGTTCGGGCAAGGTTCCCGTGACGACGACTACCTTCTTGGTGCTACTATCAATAATCCGCAGGACGGTGAATCCGTTCTGCGGACTGTGAAAGGTAATCGACTTGACGGAACCCTCAATAACCATATTTTAGTAGAAATGGAGATCCCCGCCTTCGCGGGGATGACATGAATGGTTATCGTGCCTTGGGAACTTTACCTTCGTCCAGTTCGGGGTTCCAGCGGTCAGGATCAAAACCTTCCATCTTGGTAAGGTATTTGCCGCGAGTGCAAAGCAGGAATCCGAGAATGGCTGCATCGTGCAGGGCTATCACGAGGGCGGTCTTGTAGTCGAGACCGAATCCGAGCGGAGCGCCCTTCAGATTTTCGGGGCTAACCCAAAGAATGTAGTCGCAAGTAATGAAGGTCATGAACATGCACGGAATAAGTGCAATCCAGAAGTTCTTCTTTTTGCTGCGCAGGTAAACCGTGGCTACGCAAAGGCTGCACACGGCCATGAGCTGGTTGCTCCAGCTGAAGTAATTCCACAGGATGTTGAAGCCTTCAGGGTTCAGGTTGCTCCAGAAAATGATGGCAGCGCAGATGGCAAACATCGGCACGGTAAGGAGCAAACGGTTCTTGACAGAGGTCTGTTCCATTCCGGTGAGTTCTGCAATCGTGAGGCGGAGGCTGCGAAGGCTGGTGTCGCCGCTAGTGATAGCAAGAACAATCACGCCCACGACAACGAGAATTGAAATCGGAGCCCAAGGAATCACGGTAGAAACGAGAATGCTCAAGACCTTCACGCCCGAAGCGCCAGTCAAGAGTTCCGGCATCTGGTGGTAAATGAACATGCCTCCGGCGGCCCAAATCATACCGATCAGGCCTTCGATAATCATCATGCCGTAGAAAGTCTGGCGGCCAGTCTTTTCGGTAACTTCGGTGCGGGCAACGAGCGGGCTTTGCGTGCTGTGGAAACCACTAATGATACCGCAGGCAATGGTCACAAAGAGCATCGGGATAATCGGCTGTCCGCCCGGATGCTTGTGGAAATTGCTCATGATGTCGTTGAAGCAGAAGTTATCGAGAACGTTCAAGTTCGGGATGATTCCCACGAAAATGGCGAGAGAGGCAAGAATCAGGAGCGCACCGAAAATCGGGTATATGCGGCCGATAATCTTGTCAATGGGGAAGAAGGTGCTTGCGAAGTAATAGGCGAAAATGCAGGCGACTGCGACCCAGAACAAGGTGGGCGATACCGCAGAACCGGCAAGAATCGGGGTGTTGATGAGGGCTGCAGGCGTGTTGGTGAAGACGGCGCCCACCAAAATCAGGGCGACCGAGATCAGCGTCATCACGATTTTGGCCGGGCCCTTGCCCAAGAACTTGCGGGAAAGTGCCGGCACGTTGTAGCCGTTGTTGCGCATGCTAATCATGCCGCTAAAGTAGTCGTGCACGGCGCCGCCAAGCACGTTACCGATCGGCAACAGAATGAAGACGATGGCGCCGAACTTGATGCCGAGAATCACGCCAATCACAGGACCGATGCCTGCAATGTTCAAAAGCTGGATAAGGACGTTTTTCCAGTGTGCCATGGGAACACGGTCAACGCCATCCGGATTTTCGAGGGCGGGAGTCTTGCGGTCATCGGGGCCGAAGACACGTTCAACGAATTTTCCGTAAGTGAAGTATCCGCCGACAAGAATCGCGATACCAATCAGGAATGTAATCATGTTATGCCTTCTTTTGGATTGTTTGTTTTAAAAATCTTCGCTGTCACTAGCCTGTTCTTCTGCGGGTTCTGCAGAATCGTTCATCATTTCCGCATCAGTGTTGGTGTTCCAATCTTCTTCCGGATTTTCTGCTCCAGACCATGAATCAGAGCTAGATTCTGCGGCCGGTTCAGGAGAGGTTTCGGTTGAATTCGGCTGGGGCTGGGCGTTTTGCGTAGAACCCTTTTGCTTTGCAATGTCTGCAGGCGAAGGATCTTCACCGAATTGCTGTCTGAAGTAGAGCACGTTGGTGGTAAAGCTGGTTTTGCCTGCGTAGTCGAATCCGACGACCGGATGGAAGGCCTTGCCGAGCTGGAAGGCGACTGCAAGGCTGAAACGGAATCCGTTGTTGCCTTTGACTGTAATATCGGGGGTGATTTCTTTGCCGTAATCAGCTGTGGGAAGTCCATATTCCTTGGCTGTGCAGATTAGTCCTCCGTAAGACAACATTTCGGCGCTTTGATAGCCAAGAGACATCATGACTTCGAAAAAGTCGAAAGGCTTGTAACCAATCACGAGGGAAAAATTGGTGGTAGAAACATCCAAATCAAGTTCACCGTCGTAGTCTTCAGGGCGATAGCCAATGGTGCTGGAATTGTAACCGAACACAAGGCTCACATCAAGCGGCTGAGCTGCAGGAGGCAACATATACTGGAATAGATGCCCGAAACTGTACTGCAAACCGAAACCGAACAAGTTGAATTTGCGCAGTTCGCTAATGGAGGGGAGAACCATGCCGCGGAAAACGAGACGGGCGTGGTAGAATCCTGCACCAAGTTGCAGATAGGGGTAGGAGAAAACTCCGAGGCCGTTTAAGGTCTTGCTACCATAGATGACGTTCGCCGGGTCAGTGCTTTCGGGACTCATGTCGCGATGGTCTCCGAAAATAGTCGGCAATTCATAATCGATGCTTTGACCGAGGATGTTTACGGATTCTGTGTATTTGCGGTCATCGTCACCAATCGGGATGATGGATAACGGAATTCCCGCTTCAAACGTAAAGCTTTGCGGGACCGAGGCGCTTATGTACCAGTTGCTGTTGAGAACGTTGCCCAGGTTGTCGATGATGGGCTTGACGTATCCGGAACGGCCTCGAGCGCTTTCGAAGGCGCTCATGGATTCGTAGGTCGTTGCCCAACCATTTTCGTCCATGGCGAAAACGGAACTAGCCCCTAAAATTAATGTAGCGATTAAAGCTGACTTTTTCATACGCGCGCAAATATAGAAAAGGCGCCGGGTGGGCGCCTTGTGTTAGAACTGGTATTGCACCGAAACCGTGGCGAGAACGAACGATTGCCAAAGATAGTGGTCGAGATCGTTGTTGTCGATGCGGGAACAGTGAACATTCTTGTACCATCCTTCATATATCTTGATGGCGGGCACCATGGCGATATTGTCGGTAATGTAATAATGAATGTTCGTTATGAAGGCAACTGCGGATCCCATGAATTCGGCGTCATAGGCTTTGTCTCCGAAAATCGCTGCGTTTTCAGATTTGACGCTGCTATAGGAGTAGCCTAGGCCGAAACCGGCTTGGAAAAAGTCGGGGTAGAATAAGTTGTACATAACCTCAAGACCGGCACGCCAAATACGGGTGTCCTGCCTGTAGGTTTCGTCGAGGAATCCGTTAAGAACTTGTTCAGATGTCCAATACTGGAAACTGACTCCAAAAGAAAAAGCCCCGAGGTTTACGCCTAACATGAAGTCAGGGGAGGCGACGAATTCCAGTGCAGGCGGGTGGATAACTCCCTTGACCCCTGCGGAATCCTTGCCCGAAACGGTGTGCTTGTTGAAGTCGCCCTTCGAAACTTGTGCGCCCATACCCACGCTTGCGAAGTAGGTGCGCGGCCAGTAGTATTCTTCTGCGAAGGTAAAACCTGCGAAAAGGCAAAGAATCAAGGCGATGAATTTGAGTTTCATTTTTCCCTACTTTGCTGCGTAGTAGAACATGGCGTCAATGCACTTCTTGGCGGCAACGCGTACGCTTTCTTCAAGTTCTACGTGCTGGGCCTTTTCGGGGTGACGCAAGGTTTCCAAGATGTTTTCGAGCGAATTGGACTTCATGTACTTGCACATGCTGCAGCTACCGATAAAGGTCTTTTGCGGAAATTCGTACTGCATGCGAGCATTCAGGCCGCATTCGGTGAGGAGCAGGAACGGTGTGCCTTCGGGCTGTTCTTTGATGTAGTTCACCATTTGGCCGGTGCTGCCCACGTAGTCGCTGAGGAGGGCAACGCCCGGGTGACATTCGGGGTGGCTCACCACCTTGAGGCCCGGGTTCTGGCTGCGGAAGAAGTTGATGAGCTCGGAATCGTAGGTTTCGTGCACGTAGCAGCAACCGCTGTGGAGCACGATTTCTTTCTTGATGCCGCGCTTCTGCATTTCGTCGATCAGGTTCTGGCCCATGAGTCCATCGGGAACGAACACGATCTTGTCGTTTTCGAGGCTGGACACAATCTTCATCACGTTGCTGCTCGTGACGCACACGTCGCAGTTCGCCTTCACGTCGGCGGTGGTGTTGATGTAGCACACGAAGGTGTGGTCGGGGTACTTTTCGCGGAGAGCCTTGACTTCGGCTCCGGTAATGGAGTCGGCGAGGCTACAGCCCGTGAGCGGACCCGGAATCAGAACATCCTTGGTCGGGTTCAAAATCTTGGCGGTTTCGCCCATAAAGCGCACGGCTGAGAACACAATCGTCTTCGCGCTCACCTTGGTGGCGTCCTGGCTCAGTTTGAAGCTGTCGCCATCGTAGTCGGCGACGCCCAGGATGATTTCGGGGGCCACATAGCTGTGGGCGAGGATTACGGCGTCGCGTTCCTTTTTCAACTCGTTGATTTCGTTGATGAGGGGGAGCATCTGTTCGCACTTTTCCATGGAATAGGTGCAAAGGACGGCGCCCGGCTGAATAGAGCTAAGACGTTTATAAAGTTCTTCTGCTGTCATGAGTGTAAATATAGAAAATTGTAAAAATATTCCTATATTTGTGTACAAAAAGTTTCCTGTGCCCTGAAAAGCCCATGCGGGAACCCTACTGGGAGGCCTGCAAGGAGAGAATCCCGTGAAAACCGGGAGCGGTCGCGCCGCTGTAAGGGAGAACGAAACCGGCATAAACCAATGTCTGTACAGATGTGAAGGAGCCGGAAGTAGGTTGATCCCCGAGCCAGAAGAACTGTGGGAAACGCCTTTTTGAGGAACGATGCGAACGACGTCATTCTACAAAGCCGCTGAAGTTGCGGTGTTTTTGTGTTGTGTATGGGGCACTCCCTTTGCACAGACCGTGGTCACGTCTAAAGACGTGGCTGTTGATGAGTCGGCTCCAGTTCAGGATTTTGGTTCGACCGAGGTGGCGGCGCCTTCGGTATCCGGTGTCGCCGTTTCTAGCACTGATTATATGGAAATTCGCCCCTCCGCTTGGGAAGGCCGTGGCTTGTCCGCAACAGAAATCTTGTCTTCGCTTTCGGGAATCCAGGGGTATACGCAAGGGGGCATGGGTAGTTTTCAGACGGTGAGCATTCGTGGCATTGCGGCAAGGAACATTTTGATTTGCATTGATGGCATGCCGCTCAACGATGCCGGTGGCGGTGCTGCAGACCTTGGTGCCATTGATCTCAACAATATTGAAAAAATTGAAGTCTACAAAGACCGGACTCCCGCTAAGTATGGCGGTTCAGGAGTCGGTGGTGTCATCAACTTTGTGACTAAAAGTGCGATTAAGGCGTCTCGCGTGCCGAGCGGTCGTGTGTTTGCCAGTTTTGGCACGCACAATACATTCGAAGGTTCGGCTCAGGTGAGTGCAAGTGTGACCGATAGCGTGCAGTTCTCGGCATCGGCTTCGATGCGCCACAGCGACAACGATTATGAATTTGATAATCGTAACGGCACGCTTTATAATGACGAAGACGATTTTAAAGACAGAAGGAGAAATGCGGAATTTACGGAGTATTCCGGAAACATCCAATACCGCATGCTTCATGGCGGTGGCTTTTTCTCGACCTTGTCTGGAAACATCATGCACACCGAAGCGGGCAACCCCGGTACTGAAGACTTGCAAACTTATGTGGCTAAGTTCACGGGTGACATGGGACAACTTTCGTACCGTTTGGAATTCCCCGAATACTTTGATTGCCTACTTGTGGAATCTGGAATTACAGGAAGATTTGAAAAAAATTCCTCGGAATCGTATTATCCGTTGGACAAGATCGGCTACTTGTCGAAAGACTACAAGGAACTTGGCCTTGCGGGGTATAGGGCGATGCCCGAAGTTTCCGCGACTCTGTACCTCGGAGATTTTGAGGCGTTCCTCAGATTGGCGGGAACTGCTGAACGCTGGGAAGCGCGCGGGCCTGTGCAGGACTTTAGTCTGAATCGTTATACGGGTTCTGTGGCGGGCAATGCGGAGTATGCCTTTACGCGCTGGTTCTCGCTTTTGGCCGAAGGCAACGTGCTGAAATCGATTGATGATATCGATGGCGGCAAATTCCAGATGACTACAGGAACAGCGCTGATAAGCGAGGCGACCGAGCGTGATTTGAGCTGGGCCGGAATGGTCCAGGCGAAATTAGGTAAAAAGGATTCGTGGATTGGCGGAAGCGCATCTATCGGTCGCTTTTATAGGCAACCGCAGTTGATGGAACTTTACGGCATGTATCCGGGAACGCTTTCGAATCCGACTTTGAAAGACGAATCAGCTTTGAAGTTTGCGGCAGGAATCTACTTGTCTACTCCGAAAAAGCGCTCTGTATTCCGCACGACCTACTTTGAAACCCATGCCGAAAATGGAATCTATTGGGTGACGAGTACCAATTTGATGAAGGCTTTCAATATAGACAACTCTGTCGTTCGTGGGGTAGAATTGGAACTGGACAGCCGCCCGGTTGATTTCTTCCAAGCTATATTGCGTGCCACCATTCAGGACCCGCGTGATGATAGCAAAAATAAAGGCTATAATGGAAATCTTTTGCCGGGGGAACCGGTGCGCAGTTACTATGCCGAAGGGACGGTGTTCTTGCCGTTGCATTTGAGTAGCACATTTTCGATGGATAGCAGGTCTAGAATTTACAGCGATCGCCTGAACTTTACGAGACAGCCTCCGGTGACGCATTACAATGCGTCGCTTGCATGGCAACCATGGGACAAAACTCGTCTTGTTTTTGCGGTCAACAACATATCGGATGAAACCTATCGAAACATTTTTACCCCCTATCCGGCACCGGGTAGGGAATACAAGTTCACAATCATACAGGGGTTCTAGCCCCCGCGCTGAAATAGCGTAAAGCCAGAAAGGAGCAACTATGAATAAAAAGATACTCACAACACTTGCGGCGTTATCGTTCGCGTTCTACCTGGGCGCTTGCGGTGACGACAGCAGTTCCTCGGCAAGCATCGAATGCCTGGACAATGAAAATTGCCTGGACGACGAACTCAGCAGCGATTCCGAAGATGACGCTAGCTCTAGCTCTGTCAAGTCCAGCAAGGACAAGTCCAGCAGCTCTGTGAAGAAGGACTCTAAGTCCAGTTCCAGCGTTAAGGATGCTAAGTCTAGTTCTAGTGCTAAGGAAGCAAAGTCCAGCTCGAGCGGAAAGAAAGACGGAAAATCCAGTTCTAGCGAAAAGGTTGAATCTAGCAGCTCCGAAGCTCCGGTATCTAGTTCCTCTGCAGAACCCGAGTCCAGCAGCTCTGTCGAACTGAAGGTGACATACCTTTCTGAAACCCCGAATGCCGCTGACCTCGAAGTTTCTGGCGACACGCTGTTCGCCGTGTTCCAGCGCTATGTTCCGGTTGAAGGCGGCGCCGATTTCAAGGACCCGGGCCTTCTCGCCATGTATAAGTTGAGCGATGGAACCCTTCTTGATACAGTTCAGCTTCTGACCAAGAACCCGATGGCGGTGAAGGTTGTGAAGGGCAATGTGTATGTCGCTACGCAGGGCGAATACAATGCCTCTTGGGGTACCGATGCCGATGAAAATCGAGGAATTGAAAAGATTGACCTCAAGAAGAAAAAGTCTGAACTTTGGGTAAGCGGCACCAAGCTTGGTGGTGGTGTAACTCTGTTCGAAGTTGATGCGAAGACGGGCAAGGGCTATGCTGCTATCAACAAATTCTATGGTTCGGTCCCTGTGGTAGAAGTGGATCTTGCTAGCAAGGCCGTGAAGAGTGTCGGAGAAGTGACGGATGCGACCGGTGGTCTGTTTGTCGATGCTACCGGCAAGCTCTATATCGGTGATCGCGGTTTCATGAATTGGAGTACCGGTGACATGGGTAAAATGAATGTTCGTGTCTATGATGGTTCTAAGTTGACCGCCATGTTCGAGGACCTCGATCCTGATACGTTTGAAGGCTTCATGTATCAACCTGCAGGCATTTCCATAATCGATGAAGAAATGTTCGTTTATATTTCTGACTATTCATCTGGAAAACTTTACTGGGTCGAAGGGAATGATGTTTGCGATGATGACGCTGCAATCCAGTTCTCCGGTGATACCAAAATCGTGACTGTCAATGGAGGCTTGTATGTTATGGATCGCATTGGCAAGGGCAGCATTTCTAAGGTGAACACCTCTGCAAAGTCTGTTGCTTGGCAGACGGCTCTTAACAAGGACAATCCTTACGACATCGTTGCTATCGACGGCAGCAATGCATGGGTTGCTTTCTATGATGTCGGCGAAATCCGCAAGATTTCTCTTTCTACCGGTGCTTTGAGCGAATCTGTTATCGATACGAAGGCCTTTAGTGCCAAGACCGTCGAAGAAGTAACTGCTAATCAAAAAGACTAAGGTTCTGTAACCAAGTCCATTGCCCTGCGGATCAGTTCCGCGGGGCTTTTTGTTTTGGGGGCATTTTCGCCGAGGTACTGGCGGTATTTGCGGGCACCGGGTTTGCCGTTAAAGAGCCCGTACAGGTGACGTACCAAAATGGTGGCGGGCGTGCCGCGGGCCGATTCCATCTCTACATAGGGGAGGTAGGCTTCAAGCAAAGCCTTGCGGCTTTCGGGCTTGGCTGCGTTAACGTCGTTGAAAATACGTTCGTCGGCATCCCGCAGGAACCACGGATTTTCGTAGGCTTCGCGACCAACCATCACGCCGTCCAAATCCTGGAGCAGTTCAAGTGTCTGGTCGAGTGTCTTGATGCCGCCATTAATCGAAATGTTCAGTTGCGGCATTTCGGCTTTTAGTTTGTGTACAAAATCGTAGTTCAGCGGAGGTACTTCGCGGTTTTCCTTGGGGCTCAGCCCCTTGAGCCAAGCCTTGCGTGCATGAACAATGAACACGCGGCAGCCGGCATCGGCAATGGTGCCGATAAAGTCACGGAAAAATTCCCAAGAATCGAATTCGTCGACACCGATTCGGCATTTGATCGACACCGGAATGCTCACGGCGTCTTGCATGGCCTTAAAGCAATCGGCAACCAGGTTCTTGTCTTTCATGAGGCAAGCGCCAAAGTTTCCGTTCTGCACGCGGTCCGAAGGGCAGCCGCAATTCAGGTTGACTTCCTGGAAACCGGATTCTTCGACCATTTTGCTGCATTTTGCCAAATCAGTTGGATTCGAACCTCCCAGCTGGAGTACAGCGGGGTATTCGAATTCCTGATGGCGCAGGAATTGGTCCGGGTCGGTATGCAACAGCGCGTTGGTCGTGACCATTTCGCTGTACAACAGGATGTGCTTCGACAATAACCGCAAAAAATACCGTTCGTGACGGTCGGTGCAGTCAAGCATCGGGGCAATCGAAAGTCTGCGGTTAAAGTCGATATTCATTAGATAAACATCATCGTGTTGAGTTTGGCGCGGTACTTCCAGGTGAGTTCGTGCTTCGGGCCGAGAACTCCGAACAAAGTAAGCATGGCCTTCTTGGCGGCGCCGTCGTTCCATTCCGGAGCTTCCACGTACAGGTTCAGGAAAGCCTGCAATGCACTTTCGAAGTCTTCGGCGCAAGCGAGCTTGCATGCTTCGTGGTACACAATCGCTTCTTTGCCCTGCACGTCCTTCTTGGCGGCTTCGGCGTGGAAGTCGAGAAGTTCAAGCAGCGATTTTGCTTCGCGGTACTGGTCGTCGGCTTCGGTAAACTTGGCTAGCACGGACTTTGCCTTTTCGGTGTCGCCCATGCCGAGGCTAGCCTTTGCCCACAAGAGCTGCAACTTCTTGTCGTCGGGGGTTTTCGCGAGTGCTTCGTCGAGCATCGGAAGCGCCTGGTCAAAATTCTTTTGGGCAATGGCATCTTCGAGCGCCATCTGGAAACGAGCCTCGTCGCTCACGAAGAACTTTTCGAGACGCTTCTTAAGGTCCGCTTCGGGCAACACGCCCTGGATTACATCTGCAATCTGGCCTTTTTCTACGATGTGAACTTCGGGCACCGAACGTACGCGGAAAGCCTGGATCAGCTGCATATTTTCGCGTTCGTCGCAGCTTACGACGCCGAGGGTGAAGTCCATGCTGGTAGAAAGCTGGCCCAGCAACTGGGAATAGGGGGCGCAATCGGGATATTCTGCAGAAGAGAATAGCACCGCCACGGCGCGGTTTTCGGAGGCCTGTGCGACCTCGGTCTCAAAATTTTCAGCGGTAATCTGTACTACTTTAGCCATATTCTAAATATAGAAATAACTATATTCAATCATATGAGTACATGCCCTTATTGCAAATCAGAGGTGGCAGAGATCAAGTTCCAACATCTGGACTTGCGCATTTGCCCTAAGTGCTATTCAACGTTTTTCCCGTGCGACCAGACCATGGCCTTCCGCAGCGACTTGACCGACAAGTCCCGCGAACTTTGGCTCAAGGCCTTGCTGGCCAAGAACGTGCAGGATCCGGTTTGCGAAAAGCCGTGCTGCATTGATCATGGTGAACCGCTTGTCGCGGGCAAACTCCCTGACTACGGTTACGATGGTAAGGTGACGACCTGCTGCAAGATGTTCCACATGTCGCCTTCCATGACGATCACGCTCTTGAAGCGAACTTTGGAACATCCGTTCCAGCAGGTTACGAAAGAAGGAAAACATCATTTCTTCTTTATCCGCGCCCTTGATGCCTTGATTAACAAGCTGTTTGGCGAAAAGATGCCTGATGAAGATCCGCTGGATTTGGTGCAGTATAGCCTTCACTTGAAACCTATTTTGGAACCTGATTCCAATGACTAAAACTTATATCATCATTGTGGCGATTGCTGCCGCTGTTATTGCGGTGTATTTAGCTTTGCCCGATAGGCATTTTGCCGACAACGTGTTTCCGTTGCATGACGGGGCGACCGTCTTTGAATATGACGATAGAACGGATGGAGGCTTTTCCGAGACTTCGTTCGCACTTGCGGATTCTTCCCTCGCCTTTAGCTGCAAACTTGGCTCTGACACTACGAAAAGCGCCTGGTGCGGACTCTTGTTCGATTTGAGCCGCGGTGAAGAAGCTCAATATCGCAACTGGACTTTCGTGGATTCCCTGATTTTTGATTTGGAATCTAGCGGTACCGACGAAATCCTTGTGAAAGTCTGGACTTTCGATCCGGATGTCACGGACATCAAGAAACCACGCACCTTCCGCTTGCTCATGAAGGAAATCCCTTTGACAAAGGGGCGCCAGCGTATTGCTATTCCTTTCGAACAGTTCTACACACCTGATTTCTGGTTTGATGACGAACATGTGGATCGCACGTTGAACCGTAGGCATCAAGAAACGGTAGCTCGCGTAGAATTTGCTCCTGGCTGGAATCAAGCCCGCGGTAAAAAGTTCTCGCTCAAATTGTATTCCGTAAAGGCCAAGGGCGTCAGCAATTTCGCCTTTGGCGTCGTGATGTTCATTATGCTTGGACTTACGATTGTGGCCATTGGCCGAACACATTCCTATAACAAGGAACACGAAGAAAAGTCGGCGGAGTCTCGTAAATGAAAAAGATTGCCATTGCAACTGCCTTGCTCGTGGTTGTACTTGTCGTTTGGCTAGCTTTGTTCTTGAAGTTCAGTGCATCGGAACAGGTGCTGTTCCCGGGCGGTACGTACCAGGTGTATGCCGTGTCCGATGCGAACGTGGGCGGCTTTTCGACTGTAGAACTATCCAATCAAGATTCCGTCATCTCGGCGCGAGTCAACATCCGTTCGGGAATGGCTTACCCTTATGCAGGTATGGGCGTCAACCTTCTTTCGGTGAACAACCGTCCGGCGAATGGATTCTTTGACTTCTCGGATTTTGATTCTTTGGTAATCGATGTCGAAACAGGACGCATGCGGCGTGTCGGAATCAAAATCTTGAACGATGACCCGGTGTACAGTAAAAAGAACGTGTACCAGAGCTATCGCCCCATGGTGGCTCAGGCGCCGGTGCAAATTCATGGCAAGGTCAGCAGTGCCTCTGTATCGATGTTGGATTTTAAAGTGCCCGAATGGTGGCTTGCCATGCAAGGCCTCGATGAAGATGATGGCCTTCGCTACATGAACCGTGGCATGTTTTTTGAAATCACGAACGGCGAAGGCACGATGCTTGGCATTCCTGACGAAATTGTGGTGCGTTCCATTAAACTTTGGGGTGAAAATCGAACCTTCAAGGCTCTGATGTATGTGGCTTTGGTGGTACTCGTCTTGGCGTATGCTGGTGTAATTTCGTTAGTCGTGCGCAATTCAGCTAGCAATGTCGCAAAACGCCAAAAGGCGCAAGATGATTTAAAAATGCGCATGGGTAATGCTGCAAAACTTTTGATGGAATCCGACAAGTCTATTGCAGAAATTGCTCTTGCCGTAGGTGAGAAAACTCCGGCTGTGTTCGAAAAAGATTTCGCAAGAATCTATGGCGTAAAGCCCCTGAATTATAGGAAAAACAGTGGAAAGTAAAATGCGTAGAATTTGGACTATCGACCGTGTGATGCGACTCTTGATTATGGTCGCTGGACTTGGTGTCTTGCTTTGGACTCTGCATTATTTGAGTGGGGTGCTTGCCCCGTTCTTTGCGGCGTTCTTAATCGCTTACATCTTTGATCCTCTTGTAACAAAAATTCAGAAAAAAGTGAAGTTCCGCATCATCGCCGTAATCGCTGTAATCTCGATGATGGTTGTCGTGGTAGGTGGAGCCTTGTGGATCTTTGTCCCGATGGTGGTCGGTGAAATTCGACATTTGGGTGAATTGATTCCGAAGCTTTTCAGCGATTCCACTTGGGCTGATCGCTTGTCGATGTTTGTGCCGAAAAACTTGTGGCAAGAAATAAAGACGTTCATTTCTTGGAACAAGGTTGCTGTCGCCATGCAAACACTCGACTTCTGGAATGCCGCACAATCTGTGGCTGGAAAGGTTTTGCCGAGTGCGTGGAATGTGCTTGCAAAGACTTCTAATTTGTTTGTATGGCTCTCTGGAGCTATCCTTATTTTCATGTACCTTGTGTTCATTATGCTTGACATGCCTAAGCTTCGCGGCGGTATCAAGAAGCTGTTCCCGAGAAGGTATAAAGAAGGCGCTTCTGATTTTGCAAAGAAGATGGACATGTTCATGGGTAGCTATTTCCGCGCACAATCCTTGGTCGCGTTGACGGTTGGTATTTTGTATGCAATCGGTTTCGGTATCATTGGACTGCCTATGGGAGTCGCCTTTGGCCTTGTGTCTGGAGCGCTCAACATGGTACCTTACTTGCAGTTGGCGACCATTCCCGTGGCCCTACTGCTAGCGGTAGTCTACGCTCTCGACAAGGGTATGCCGTTTTGGGAAGTCGCAGTAATTGTCTGTGTTGTTTACCTGATTGTACAAATTATCGAAGACATGTTCTTGGTTCCAAAGATTGTGGGATCTTCGATGGACTTGCCTCCCGTAGGCATTCTCTTGTCGCTTTCTATCTGGGGAAAACTTCTCGGATTCCTCGGTTTGATTGTGGCGATTCCCTTTACTTGTCTGTGTCTAGTTTATCTTGATAAAATTCAGAAGAAGGCAGACTCCATGGTAGACGCAGAAGTCGAACCACCGCCCGAAGCTTGATTTTTCAACATTTTTTTGAAATTTTACAGAAAAAATGTGCCACGACGCAAAAAAAAAAGTATAATATCATCATAAAATTCTTAAACCTACTCAAGGAGTTAATAAAATGAATAAGCAAGATCTCATTGACGCCATCCTCGCTAACAAGGAAGCTGGTATCGAATCCAAGGCTGCTGCTGGCCGCGCTGTTGACGCTGTTCTCGACGGCATCACCGCTGGTATCAAGAAGGACGGCCTCGTTCAGCTGATCGGTTTCGGTACCTTCACTGTTAAGGAACGTGCTGCCCGTACCGGCCGCAATCCGCAGACTGGCGCTACCATCAAGATCAAGGCTTCCAAGACCGTGTCCTTCAAGGTCGGTGCTGCTCTTAAGGAAACCGCCAAGAAGACCAAGACTGCTAAGAAGTAATCTGTCTTTGAAAAAAGCATTTTTGGCACCTGGGTTCTCTCCCAGGTGTTTTTTGTTTAGGGGAGAAATAATTCTGAAATCTGGTTTCAAAATTTTGAATTTACTATCTTCTATTTCGTTGAATATCAAATATATAGGAGAAAAAGATGACCCGTAAATTCTTGGGAATGCTTTGCCTGGCAATTTTCGCATTGTCGCTGATCGGTTGCGGAAGTTCAAGTACAAATTCTGAAGAGGACGAATGCACCAAAGATCCTAACGCTATAGGGTGCAATGTGGATGACCCTGAAGAAGATGATGTTTTGACGGATGGTCAAGAACCCTAACGGATATTTTTTACATATTTTGGCCTGAAACATTGCAAGATTTACATTTTTTGTCTATATTTGCACAAGTTTGAACCTTGTGTAATCTAGACGAAAGATGAACCAAAATATTGCAATGCCCTTGCCCCCGTGCAATGCAAAGTGCGCAATCCACTGCGCAACCGCAATTGGTTTTTCCAAGGTTAATTGTTTTTCTGATTTTATTTTTGCTGAACTTTTTAGTTCAGCTCTTTTTTTATGTCATCCTGAGCGAGCGAAGCGAGTCGAAGGATCTACTGGATTTTAATAATTAATACAACGGAGAAAACAAAATGAAGATTGAAGGCATCGACAAAGTCCTTATCATTGGTTCCGGCCCGATCGTGATCGGTCAGGCTTGCGAATTCGACTATTCCGGCACCCAGGCTTGCAAGGCCCTGCGCGAACAGGGTTACAAGATCGTGCTCGTGAACTCTAACCCGGCTACCATCATGACCGACCCGGTCATGGCCGATGCCACCTACATCGAACCGCTGAACGTTGCCCGCCTCACCCAGATTATCGAAAAGGAACGCCCGCAGGCCCTCCTCCCGAACTTGGGCGGTCAGACTGGCTTGAACCTCGCCTCTGCTCTTAGCAAGGCTGGCGTGCTGGACAAGTACGGCGTGAAGGTCATCGGTGTGAACCTCGACGCTATCGAACGCGGCGAAGACCGTGAAATCTTCAAGGAAACCATGCAGAAGCTCGGTATCGATACTCCGCGCTCCGGCATTTGCCATTCTGTGGAAGAAGCCGAAAAGATCGTTTCCGAAATCGGCTACCCGGTGGTGGTTCGCCCGGCATACACCATGGGTGGTGCAGGCGGCGGTTTCTGCTACAACGTGGAAGAACTCCGCACCATTTGCTCCAACGGTCTTGAACTCTCGATGACGCACCAGTGCCTTATCGAAGAATCTATCCTCGGTTGGGAAGAACTCGAAGTCGAAGTGGTCCGCGACGCGAAGAACCAGATGATCGCCATCTGCTTCATCGAAAACATTGACCCGGTGGGCGTGCATACTGGTGACTCCTTCTGCGCAGCCCCGTTCCTCACCATCGACAAGGCCCTCGAAGAACGCCTTAAGCGCGATGCCTTCAAGATTGTGGAATCCATCGGCGTGATTGGCGGTACCAACGTCCAGTTCGCTCATGACCCGAAGACTGGCCGCGTGGTGATTATCGAAATCAACCCGCGTACCTCTCGTTCCTCTGCTCTTGCTTCCAAGGCTACCGGCTTCCCGATTGCTCTCGTTTCTGCAAAGCTCGCTGCCGGCCTTACCCTCGACCAGATTCCGTACTGGCGCGACGGCTCCCTCGAAAAGTACACCCCGAGCGGTGACTACGTGGTACTCAAGTTCGCTCGCTGGGCATTCGAAAAGTTCCGCGGCGTCGATGACTGCCTCGGCACCCAGATGAAGGCCGTGGGTGAAGTCATGGCTATCGGCAAGACCTACAAGGAAACCCTCCAGAAGGCTATCCGCGGCCTCGAAAACGGTCGTTCCGGTCTCGGCTTTGCCAAGGACTTCAACAAGAAGAGCAAGGAAGAGCTCCTCGAAATGATGAAGACCGCTTCTTCTGAACGCC
>JAEEGG010004972.1_pt1 | contig 31966 bp, 28 predicted proteins | sample 9134161 | NCBI WGS metagenome assembly JAEEGG01 (sample SAMN16246543, study PRJNA631951) | gut metagenome | biome: gut microbiome; feature: rumen; material: CR-attached | host: Bos | place: Iran: Karaj | collected 2018-10
GTTGATAGTCATGTAGCAGACGCCCAGCGAGGTGAGGTTCTGGAAGAAGTGGGTGCCCTGACTGGGGTCCACCTGGAAGTTGTCCAGACCTGCCTCGACGATGACCTTGGCGCTGGAGATGTTGGGCCACTTGACAGGGATGCCCAACCACGGGTCGCTCGACCCCCATCGGCCGGGACCGATGAGCAGACAGCGACGACCCTCGTCCAAGAGGGTGCGGTTGATATGTTCAATCTCGTCGGCAATGGCGGGGTTCTGACCGGCGTTGAAGTCGGCAGTCTTGACATAGACCACATCGGCGATGTCGTTGATGATGCCGTGACCGATGGCAGCGTGCGAACGCATGAGACATTGCTCGTCGGGTATCTCCTTGAGGTCGATGCCAATAGACATGCGGTTATCGACCATCGGACGGATCTGGAGGAGGTAGAACTCGCCTCGGTTGACGGTCTTCTTGCCTTCTGCGGTTTCGATGACATCCTTGTGGAGGTTGATGGCGAACTCAATCTCGACGGGACGGCGCATCTCGGCCTGCCCATATTCCAGGACCTCCTGGAGCAGTTCGGGCAAGGGGAAGAGTCCGTTCTGCAATACGCCAGCCATGGAGATGACCTTGCGGTTGCGACCTTCGTAGTAGCCGTCGTAGATGACCTGGTCGTTGGGGTCGAAGGTGGAGCATACCCAAGGCAAGGTACCATCCTCTTCGGCTTGGCGCACGGGGATGCGGCGTAGGTTGAAACCGTCATCGACCTTGAACTCGTAGCTGGAGTCGGAGTCGGACTCGGTGTTGGCGTAATTGAGGTCGAGCGCCAAAAAGGCGGTCTGGGTGTCGCGCAAGGCAATCTCGGTCTCGCTCATCTGTAATATCTGTTTGGGATGGGCAGGACACATACGCAGGCTCACACCGCCATCCACGATGTATTTACCCAATCCGAAGGCCAACGAGACGGTGCCCTCTTCGGCTTTCTCGTCGCCGATGGGGTAGTAGTTGACGCTGCGTGCCACGCCCGAGATGACGGGATAGAACCGCGAGCCATATTGTTGGCCCACCACCTCTTGGAGGATGACTGCCATCTTCTCCTGGTCGATGACGTTGGAGGTAGCCGTCATGTAGTCCTTCGAACTGCGGTAGAAGACCGAGGCATAGACCGCCTTGACGGCATTGGCGAGGAGTTCCATACGGCGGTATTTGTCCTTGACGTAGGGAATCATGTAGGTGCTGTAGATGCCGGCAAAAGGTTGATAATGAGAGTCTTCGAGCAACGAAGAGGAACGGATGGCGATAGGACCCTTGACCACTTCCATGAAGGCCTCGATGTCGCCCACCAGGCGGTTGGGCAGATGGCCACGCAGGAAGACGCGGAGGATATCTTCGTCCGACGCATCGCTCAGAGCCACCTGATAGAGTTGGTTCTGGTCCATGAACTCGTCGAAGATGTCGGTGCAGAGCACTACGGTCTTGGGGATACAGGTGATGTGGTTCTCGCCCTGCAGGTTCTCGTGGTTGATGAGCATGCGGTCCAGGAAAGCCAGACCGCGACCTTTGCCACCTAACGAACCTTCGCCGATGCGGGCGAAGTTACTATACTTGTCGAAGCGCTCACGTTGGAAGACGGCAACCACGCCGCGGTTCTTCATCTTACGGTAGGAGACGATGGCCTCGAAGATGATCTGTCGGTGCATATCGACGTCCTGGAGCGAGTTCCAGGTGATGCCTTTCAGGAATTGCGAGATGGGGAAAAGGGCACGCGAACCCAACCAACGGGAGACATTGTTGTGCTTGACATGCTCCAGAAGCGACTCGCGGGGGATGGTGAAGATATTGTCCTGCAACTCTTTGAGGTTGTGGATGCGTGTGATTTCCTCGTGTGTCTCGGGGTCGCGGATGATGAAGTCACCGAAGCCGAAATAGTTGCGCACCATGTCGCGGAGATCGACATCCATCTTCTTGGAGTTCTTGTCGATGAAGTGGTAACCCAAGTCGGTGGCGCGTTGCTGGTTCTCGCATTCGGCCGACTCCATGATGAGCGGGATATAAGGATCCTGCTGACGGATGGCGGCCATGAGTTTGAAGCCGGCTTCGGCATCCTTTTCCTCTTCCGTCGGGTTGGCCCCCTTGGAGGGAGTGAGCGGAAAACGGCAGTCGGAAATGACGCCCAACGTGTGGTCGGCATATTTCTGGTATAGGCTCCAGGCCTCCTCGTAGTTGCGGGCGAGGACAATCTTCGGACGACCGCGCATACGCAAGGTCTCCAAGGTGGCGTTCAGGGCCTCGGTGGCGAAGTTCTGACTTTGTTGGAGGACGAACTTGTAGAGGTTGGGCAGAATGGAAGAATAGAATCGGATATTGTCCTCCACCAACATGATCATCTGTACGCCGGCAGGGATGTCGCGCTCCAGGTTCATCTGGTCTTCGATCAACTTGATGATGGAGATGAGCAAGTCGGTATTGCCCAACCAACAGAAGACGTACTCGAAGATGCTGATATCGACATTCTTCATGCGTTCCGTGATGCCGTGACTGAAAGGTGTAAGCACCACAATAGGCACCGAAGGATGCCCCAACTTCAAGGAGGAGGCGATGTCGAAGACGTCATTCTCGGACGACGAGTCCTTGGCTGGCATGCAGATGATGAGGTCGATGTTGGTGTTGAGCATGATGCGGTCGGCCTCGGCCTGAGAATCGACCTGCAAGAAACGAGGTGGGAAGCGCAGACCCAGTTCGGCATACTCCTGGAAGATCTTTTCATCCACTCGGCCGTCGTCTTCGAGCATGAAGGCGTCGTAAGGGTTGGCCACGATGAGGACGTTGCAGATGCGTTTCTGCATCAGATCGACAAACTGTGTATCGCGTAGGCGGGGGAAAGACATATGGAGTTATTACTAATTACAAATTACGAATTACTAATTACTATTACAAATTACTAATTACGGATTCCCGTTTTGCCGAAATGACCGTATGAATTTGTGAAGTGCATTTTTCTTTCGGGCACAAAGTTAGAGAGTTTTTGTCAATTATTCAAGATTTTAGTCCACAAAATCTTGAAACATACGGAAAAGCGTTATCTTTGCAGTCGTAAAGGTGATTTCAAGGATAATATAGTCTTAGTATGAAAGCAGAGCATTTAGATTTCATAATCTTCTGCGTTGGCAGTCTGTCGGAGGCACTCCACAAGAGTGCGTCGCAGGTGTATGGTGCTATGCGTTCTTCGGGCGTTTTGAATGACTATATCCTGCCCTGCTATGATGTGTTACATACATTCAGCAAGGACTATCTGGTAGCAGAGTTGACCGAAGTGCTGAAAGAAAGAGGAGCATTGGCATGAGACTATATCACGCATCAACCATTTGCATAGAGAAGCCTGACGTGCTTCATTCCAGAGACATGCTCGACTTCGGTCGTGGATTCTATCTGACTCCAATTCGCGAGCAGGCAGTTCGTTATGCGGAGCGATTTACCCGCAGAGGTAAAGAGGCCTTTATCAATGAGTATGAGTTGGACGACGAAACACCGGGATTTGTCATTAAATCATTTCCGAACTATGACGAGGAATGGCTTGATTATGTTTCCCTGTGCAGAAAAGGCAAGCAAACGGTTCGGTATGATGCCGTGTCTGGAGGTGTAGCCAATGACAAGGTTTTCAACACGGTTGACTTGTTCTTTGCAGGCATCATTTCGAAAGAGGAAGCGCTCGGCAAGTTGAGATTTGAGAAACCGAATCATCAATTGTGCATCCTGAATGGACAGATGCTTGACCGTCATCTTCATTTCATTCAAGCAGTCAAACTATAACTATGGAGGCAAACAAGACCATATTGCAGATGAAGTATGCAAGGATAGTGTCTATCTTTGCCGCGCAGTCGGAATTGCCGTTGGAGGAGGCCTTGGCTTTCTTTTATGACTCCGATACGTACAAACTCATCAGTGAGGGTATTGCTGACATGCATTGCCGTAGTGATGAATATCTTGCAGAAGAACTGATGAAGGAATACAAAGAAGCGAGTAAGTAGTCCTTCTTTATAAATTTATGTGACGTTGATTATTTAAGGTATTTCCTGTTTTTCTCTCATTCATTAACCAGTATAGTATGTCCCAATCCAAGTCGCTGCTCAAGCAGCAATTGAAGAAGATTTCCGTTCCTATTTTCCTCGACCTCGCGTTGGTGATGTTGGTAGGTGCTGTCGATATTGTCATGCTGTCACGCTACAGCGACAATGCGGTGGCAGCGGTGGGTATGGACAATCAGTTGATTGCCCTCATCTTCCTTATCTATCAGTTCATCTCGATGGGTGCCACTATCCTATGTGCCCAATATATTGGAGCAGGGTTGCGACGCCGACTGGTGCAGGTGGTGGGGTTGGCTCTGTTGCTCAACCTCGTGATAGGCATGGGCGTGAGTTTCTGGCTCTTTGCCGATGCCGAGGGGGTACTCCGTTTCATGGGTCTGCGCGACGAGTTGATGGAGGATGGATTGGTCTATCTACGCATCACGGGCGGACTCTCTTTCTGTCAGGCTATCTCGTTGGCTTTCAGCGCTTCGCTGCGTTCGGCCGACAAGGCTACTTGGCCGATGGTGGTCACCCTGATAGCCAATGCGCTTAACGTCGTGGGCAACTATGCTCTTATCTTTGGCCATTGGGGATGCCCTGCCATGGGCGTAGAAGGTGCCGCTTGGAGTACGGCGTTGAGTCGCGTGGTGGCGATGGTGCTGTTGGCAGTCATTCACACCAAGGTACACATACAGAAGTACCCCAAAGAGTGGTTCCGACCCTTCCCTTGGCGCGAGTTACGTAACCTCTTCCACATCGGCATCCCCGCCATGAGCGAAGAGTTGAGTTACAGCCTGGCACAGATTGTAGTCACCTATTTCATCAACCAGATCAGCAACGAGGCATTGGCCGCCCGAACCTATTGCGTCAACATCGTGATGTTCGGTTACCTCTTCTGTCTCAGCATTACCCAGGGTGGCGATATTCTGGTGGGACATCTGGTAGGACAAAACCGATACCGAGCTGCCTATACCTTGGGCAATTACTTCATGCGACAATCCATGCGCGTGACGTTGACCTGCTCCGCCATCATTGCAGCCTTGGGTTATCCTATCGTGACTGCCTTGACCGACAATGCCGAGATTGTGCAGATGGGTGTCTGGGTTTTGGTCATCGACTGGTTCCTGGAGATTGGCCGAGTGCGTAATGTCTTTGCCTGCGGTACGTTACGTGCTGCTGGCGATGCCATCTATCCGGTTATTGTCGGCATCATCTTCCAATGGTCGGTGGCCGTGGGTGTCAGTTACCTGTTGGGCATTCCTCTCGGCTTCGGTCTGTTGGGCATGTGGGTCGGCTTTGCCCTCGACGAGAACATTCGAGGCGTGGTTCTGATGCGCCGTTGGCACTCCAAACGTTGGACGGGCAAGAACTTTGCCGTATAAGGTAAAAGACAGTTACGAGGGTCAGTTAAATTGTTGACCCGCAAGATACAAAGAGAGGGTGAGTCGGTCAAGACTCACCCTCTCTTTTGTCTATATAGTTGATTATTTCGCCTCCAGGAAGTGACGCCAATGCTCGTTCGCCTTTTGCTCGTTCGCATCCATCAAGTTGAATTCCTCCAGACCCTGTTGCGCTTTTTCGTGTACGTTGGCATCGTTCTTGGCTTTGCCGAAAAGTGTTTCCACGTAGAGAGTCCAAGTGCGGTAGTTGTGGAACGCCTTTTTATACTTCTTCTCGGCATCGGCCAGCAACGTCCGGGCTTGTTCGATAAGCGGAGAGGCAGAGTCAACCTTGTCGCCTTTCAGATAGACTTCGGCCAATTGCAAAGAGGCCTCCAAGAATGCCAGATCCGTGCCGCTGGCATTGAGGCTATACAACTTCTTCGTGAAGTCGTAATTCTCCTGAGCGGCTTGTTCCTTCAAGGCTGGATTATCTTCGATATAACCGATGCGGTCGTTCAACAGAGCGCCGTAGAGTTGCATCAGTTGGTTGTCATTCATGTAATAATCCCGTAGATAGTTGAGGGCCGAATCCGATAGGGCAAGGACGGTAGGGTCTTTCGGATTGAGCATATGCAGCATGGTTGCTTTGCAATTGAGCATCTCTGCCATGTTGTAGCGCGTCTTGGCATATTGCGATTCCTGGAAGAGTGCCTTCAGGATATCTTCGACATCGGCAATGCGACGCAATCCCTCTTCGGCTTTGCCTTGTCGGGCAAGGTCGGATGCTTCGACGAGCGATAGCGTGGCATACTTTTCTTTCAAGTACGGATTGTCTTTGGACTTATTGTAAGCCTCTTCCGTGATGACCAATGCTTTGCCACGATAGTATTGAGCCTTATCGAATTCGCCGATGGAGTTGTAGGTGTCGCTCAAAGAGGTGTAGCAACTGATGTGGCGCAACACATGTTCCTGGGCCGTATGTCGGATGCAACGTAGCGTGTATTCCTCCACTTCGTCCACCATGTTTTGCTGTCGGGCAAAGAATACGTAGAGCCAGTTGGCATCGAAGTAAGTGCTGTCGGCATCGGCGGTCTGCTTGAGCAGGTTGTTGACTTTGGCATAATTGGCACGACCACCCGCCAACTGATAGAGACTGGCCTGACGGTAGATGACATGCAGGAGGTCGAGGCGTTCCTTATACAGGCGCATCAGTTCTTCTTGCAACTGCTTCTGCGTCTGGTCAATCTTCTGGATATCTTTGATTTGCTGTGCCAGCTGCCCGATGAAGTCTGCCTTCTCGAAGGCGGCAATCGCTTCGTCGAAACGACCCTCGTTGACCAACAGCACCAGCGACCGTTGCTGCTCGTCCAACTCGTTGAGGTCGAGGCGCACAAACTGTTCGACGTATTGCGACAGTTGCGAGAACTGCTGGTTGTAGAACATCTGCAACTCCATGAGGCGCTGTTCATAGACCTCCTTGGAGAGCTCTTTCTCCTTGCGCTCGTTGTCCAACGCTTTGCGGTCATTATCAAACTGTTGGCGATAACTGTTGGAGGCATTTTGCATGTATTGCTCGCGCAACGACTTCAGAAATTCGGTACGGCACATCACAACGCGGAAGGGTCGCTCTTCCGAGATGTTCCACTGCTGGAGAGCGTCGTTGTTGAAGATTTCATAACCCGTTTTCTCGATGCGGCGCACCTGCACTTTCTCGCCCCTCTTCTGGGTACGGAACTGCAACTGCATTTCGCCCTGCTGGTCACTCTGCATCTGCGGAGCATTCTGCACGGCAATGGTTACACCTTCCAGCGGCACCTTGGGTTCGGCACCTCTATATTCAAAAACTTGCACTTTCTGCACACTCTGGGCATGCAGCATAGGGACAGATAAGAACAGACCGAATAGTACGGTTAGATAGTATTTCATCTTTGGGTAATTGATTGTTGATTTGCTTTTCGGTGAGGGGAGTGGGCATTCCTCTCGGGGTCAGTCATTTTGGGCGGACTGATTGATTTGTTTCCTTGTTTCTATTGCTTTCAAAAAAATATCTTCACTCATTGCCTCATATATTTATAATGGAGCAAGCAGTGAAGATAGGGAGGCCGTGACCGAGGTCACTTTTCCTCAATGTTGTCGCCCAGGTAGGTGATGTCCACCAACTGGAGACGGAAGTAGAGGTTCGTGTAGGGGTCAATATTACTGCCTGAACCAGCTTGACCGTATGCCAGATACCACGGAATCATGATAAGCCAACTGTCACCGATGTGCATGTGCTGGAGGCAGTCTTGCCAACCCTTGATGACGTTGCTGCAAGTGAAACCATCGTAGGGTTTGACCTGGCTCGACTCCAACGTGTCGGCTTTCAACTCGTACCCAGGCATGCCCTTCTGATAACCGATGCCGAAGATCTTGTTCATCAATTCGGTGTCCGTGCGACGGCTCTGGTCGGTGAGAACATCATATTCCTTGAATCGAGCCCAGACACTGTCGGGGTTGTACAGCGTGTAGCGTACACTCAAGGTGCTGGTGGCATAAGGTGTGTACCAGCGGTTGATGCGACGCAGGCTGTCCTCGTTGGCTTTCTGCAACACCCGGTAGAGTGTGCCGATGCGGTAGATGGAACCGTCATTCACGTTATATCCGTTATACGGTTCGCTCAATGACGAGATGCTGTCCGTGAAGTAAGCAGCATCACCCAACTTGTCGATGTCGGCAAAGAAAGCATTGGACAAGGCAATGTTCTGGTCGCGCCAATCGTAATATTTGGTGTAATCGACCGAGTCATCGTCATCCTTGCAGGCGGTGAGACCCGTGAGTCCCATCGCCAGCAGGCATACGATATAGTTCAGTTTCTTAATCATTCTCAATTTTGCGAAGGAGTGAAGAGATATTGACGCTGTCGCCGATGATCTTGTGGAGGTCGGCAATAGCTACACGCTCCTGCTTCATCGTGTCGCGGTAGCGCAGGGTGACCGTGTTGTCCTCCAGGGTCTGACCATCGACGGTGACGCAGTATGGCGTACCGATGGCATCCTGACGACGGTAACGCTTGCCGATAGAGTCCTTGACCTCGATCTGGCAGGTATAGTCGTAACGGAGTTCCTTGAGGATCTCCTCAGCCTTCTCGGGCAGACCGTCCTTGTTGACCAATGGCAGGATAGCTACCTTGACAGGAGCCAATGCTGGTGGCAAGCTGAGCACAACACGAGTCTCGCCCTTGTCGTTGACCACCTCCTCCTTGAAGCAGGCAGCCATGACGCTGAGGAACATACGATCCACGCCGATAGAGGTCTCGATGACGTATGGAGTGTAGCTCTCGTTGGTCTCTGGGTCGAAGTACTCGATCTTCTTGCCGCTGTACTTGGCATGCTGGCTGAGGTCGAAGTTGGTACGAGAGTGAATACCCTCTACCTCCTTGAAGCCGAATGGCATGTTGAACTCGATGTCGGTAGCGGCGTTAGCATAGTGAGCCAACTTGTCGTGGTCGTGGAAACGGTACATGTTCTCGCCGAAACCGAGGGCGAGGTGCCATGCCAGACGGGTCTTCTTCCACTTGGCGAACCAATCCAGCTCGGTGCCTGGCTTGATGAAGAACTGCATCTCCATCTGCTCGAACTCGCGCATACGGAAGATGAACTGACGGGCTACAATCTCGTTGCGGAAGGCCTTGCCAATCTGGGCAATACCGAATGGCAACTTCATGCGGCCAGACTTCTGTACGTTCAAGTAGTTGACAAAGATACCCTGTGCCGTCTCTGGACGGAGGTAGATCTTCATGTTGTTGTCGGCCGTCGAACCCATCTCGGTCGAGAACATCAGGTTGAACTGGCGGACGTCGGTCCAGTTCTTGGTGCCGCTGATTGGGTCAACAATCTCCTCGTCGAGGATGATCTGCTTCATGCCCTCCAAGTCGATGCCGCCAGGGGCGTTCATCACCTCCTGATAGCGCTTGTGCAGGTTGTCGTACTTCTCCTGGTTCTCCAGCACGCGAGGGTTGGTGGCGCGGAACTTCTCCTCGTCGAAGGCGTCGCCAAACTTCTTGGCAGCCTTCTCCACCTCCTTGTTCATCTTGTCCTCGTACTTGGCGAGTTGCTCTTCGATGAGTACGTCGGCGCGGTAACGCTTCTTGCTGTCGCGGTTGTCAATCAGTGGGTCGTTGAAGGCATCCACGTGACCGGAAGCCTTCCAGGTCGTTGGGTGCATGAAGATGGCGGCATCGATGCCGACGATGTTCTCATGCAGTTTGGTCATTGCCTCCCACCAATAACGCTTGATGTTGTTCTTCAGTTCAACACCATTCTGGCCGTAGTCATACACAGCACCGAGACCATCATAGATGTCGCTCGATGGGAAGACAAAGCCATATTCCTTACAGTGCGATACCAATCGCTTGAATACTTCTTCTTGAGTTGCCATATTTTATGTTGTTTTTTATTGTATTCGTTTTCGTTTTCGTCAACGTTTTCGTACGAAGTTTTCGTTTTCGTCAACGTTTTCGTTTCCTAAACCGCGCAAAGATAGTCAAATTTCTTGTGTTAGCGAAATTTTACGACAATAATTTGCTTATTTTATAACAATTTAAGAGAAATTGCTTTCTCAGTGTTTCGCAATCCTATTGTAATAATGTCAAGTGTCTGGTGCGTTGATTCGCGTTCGTGACGTTCAGGACGTTAATGTCGTTCATGACGTTCTTGCCGTTCATAACGTCCTTGACGCTCATGACGTTCTTAACGAGTCACCACTCAATTCGATATGCTCCTGCTGCCATTGCACCCCGTCTCGGCGTATTTGCTGCAACTCCAAAATGCTTTGCCTTGGTTGCTGCCTCGCTTGATGTAGCGTTTCACCATTGGAGCACCGCATTTGGGGCAGGTAGGGGCACCCTCGTCGATGCTCTGTTGTTGCTGGGTCTCCAAGCGTTCCTTGGTCATGTTTTCGGCAAAACCTCCTGTCTGCTTGAATGTGGCCAGACTGTTGGTCAAATATCTCGTCACCATGCTGTTCACACGGGCACAGAGTATCAGCAAAGCGTTTGCTGCACAACTTATGTCACCTTGTTCTATCCAGGGGTCAAAACGCTCTTTTTGTTTGAGCACATGCTCCATCATGTCGTGCATGATGTCCTCACCATAGTGTGGTGCGTCTGGTTTTACGGCCCTGAGTTGTATGGCGTTGGGGTCGTTGTTTCGCCATGCCACTTGTTTGTTGGCCATAAGGATGAAGGAGAAGTCGTTGCTCAGTTCATTGATACTGGCTCGTGCCACATCCACCAACTTCATTTCTGTCTCGATGGATGTCTGGTGGCGCGATACCCCTTCGGCTATATTGGCTTGTCCTGAACGAGCCGCCTGAGTCATTTGGTCGAACAGTCGGCCGCATGGGTCGTTATTCTGATTTAGAAACCGTCGGCAGAAACTGAATGTTCCCAACTGTATGATGCTTGCCAGCACCCACATATCCATATACATATATCCGGCGGTAGAACCTATCTTTACACCCATGATTATCTTGTATTTAAGGTTTCTTTATGATCGTTACTCTCGTTACAGACGTCACTCCCGATACTCTCGTCGCAGACGTTACAGACGTTACTCCCGTCACTGCCGTTCTTAAAAAGTAACTGGTTACTTCCGTCGGTTACTTGCATCAAACAGGAAGGCTTTCTCCTCGGCAGTGAGACCGTCGTAGCCACTCTTGCTGATCTTGTCGAGGATGGCATCGACGCGCTGCTGGCGTTCGCGTTGGCGGGCATTGTAGTCGTGGTCCTGCTGGCGGTCGTTGGGCACGTGGCGACCACCGCCACGCGAAGCCCGCATCTTGGGGCGGGGTTTGAACCACTCGGCAATGGTGTCGCACAGCAGGTTGAAGTGGCGGGTGAGGTCGATGCCCCGACGCTCGGCCAGTCCGAACAGGATGCCGAACAGCATGCCGCCCAGGTGGCAGACGATGCCGCCGACGTTCGAGCCGTTCGCCAGGTCCATCAGGTTGATACCCAAGGCCAACAGGGCAAACCACTTCATGCGGAGGGGCACTACCTTGACGAAGAAGTTGAGGTAGATGGCCTCTTCGGGTTGGCGGATGGCGACGGCTGCCACCAACGCAAAGATGGCTCCCGAGGCACCCACCACCGACGTGCCTTGCAGAGCATGGAGCGACGGAAAGACCTGGAACGACAGGAGGAAGACCACGCCTGCCATGAGTCCGCCCAACAGATAGACACCCAGCAGTTGGCGCCCTGTGTGATAGCGCAGGAAGAACTGACCGAACCACCAGAGCCACAGCATGTTAAAGAGCAAATGGAAGATATTGTCGCCGAAATTGGCATGCACAAAGAAGTAGGTCAGCAACGTCCACGGGGTGCGGACAAAGGTGTCGAGGTCGGCGTGCAGGGCCAACACCGACTGCCACGGCAGGTCGTCGGTCACGAAGAGCCACCACCCCAGTCGCGCCACTTGGGTGAGCAACCAGAGGACGACGTTGATGGCAATGAGTTTGCCTGGCAGGTTGAGCGATTTATAGCGTTCGATGTAGGAAGACATGATTATTGGGGAAAAGAAATAAAATGAAGTGACAGAGAAGTGACAAGGAAGTGACAGAGACGTTACAAAGAAAGGAAACGGAGTTGACAATGAATTGACCAAGACGAGTCAAGGAAGTGACCAAGTTCGGAACAAGACCAATGTCTATTGCCCATCCGCCGACCTACTTATCTCTCTGTCTCGTTCCCAGATTACTGGATTCGACTTGCTGCTTTCTTGCTCTCTTTCGAAAGGACGAAAAAGAACCAAAAAAGAAAGCAAAAAGAACGGAAAAAGAACGCAACTCCGTAACGACAACGGTACGACGTCGTACCTTCGTTGAGCCTTCGGAATGCGTTCGGAATCCTTTCGGCACGACGGGAGGTCAGAATTCGCAGTTGCGATGGTTCTTCCAAAGCAGGATGAGGAGGAAGCCGAAGAGCATGCCGCCGAGGTGGGCAAAGTGCGCCACGCCCGTCTGGATGCCATAGACACCGGCCAGGAGTTCGAAAGCACCGTAGCCGATGACCAACCACTTGGCTTTGAGTGGCATGGGTGGAATGAGGAGGAAGATCTCGGCGTTGGGGAACATCATGCCGAATGCCAACAGGATGCCGAAGACGGAACCCGAGGCACCGACGGTAACCAGTTGGTTCAGAATGTTCATGACACCGTCAACTTCCAGAAGTTGGGTATGGGACATGTTCAATATCTGCTGACGGAAGACATCGTTGGTGGCAAATTGAGCGATGAAGTTGTTCAATTCATAGCTCCAGGCCAGTTGCTGAATGAGACCGGCTCCGATGCCCGTGACGAAATAGTAGAGCAGGAAACGCTGTTCGCCCCAAACCATCTCCAGCAGACGCCCGAACATGTAGAGCGAGAACATGTTGTTGAAGAGGTGCGTCAGGTTGCCGTGCATGAACATGTAGGTGACCAACTGCCACCAGTGGAACTTCTCGGAGTCGAGATAATGCAGCCCGAGCATGTCGCTGAGCGAGATGCCGCGACGTTCCAACAGGCCGTCGGCCAGCAACAGGATGACGTTGATGATGATGAGGTGGAGGGTGATATTGGTAGTGGTTCTACCGGTAAAATTTGCCATTTGTGAGCAATGTAAATAGATGCGTGAAAATCAGTGCCGTGAAGCACGCGATACGTAAAAAACGGTGCAAAATTAAGACTATTTTTGGAAAAATGATAAACTTAACTCTGTTTTTTGGCATTTTTAAGGTAAAAAAGTTGCATTTCGCTCATTTTATTTGTAAATTTGCGGCGTTTTTGGGGTATTATACCCCATTCAGAACAGCGATGTCGATCGTTCGGGAGATCCTGGAACGGCTCGGCTAAATTGAGATAGCGTTATGCCAAAACAGATGTTGAAACCCAAGAAAAAGAAATTGTTCGGAGCGCGATTCACTTCGACGCTTTCGGTGGCGCTTGTCCTCTTCGTGTTGGGCATCGGTGCCTTGGGTGGTCTGGCTGTGGCAGGACTGGCATCGGTGATGCGCGAGCAGTTCACCGTGACCGTGACGCTCAACGAGTCGGCGGACGAGGCTTACGCCAAGCAGATGGTGAAGCAACTCCGGAGTGCGCCGTTCATTGCTCATGCCGTCTATATCAGTCCCGACAGTGCCTTGCAGATTGTGGCAAACGAGTTGGGCGAGAGTCCCGAGGAGTTCTTGGGCTACAACCCGTTGCAAGCCAGCGTGGAGTTCCGCCTCAAGTCGCAATATGCGGTGCGCGACAGCATTGCGCCCATCCTCGAGTCGTTGCAGAAGAGCGCCGGCAACAAGGTGGACGCCATCGACTATAATGCCGACCTGCTGGATGCGGTGAATGCCAATATCAACCGCTCGGCCATCTTCCTGAGCGTGCTGGCGGCGGTGCTGTTGCTCATCAGTATGAGTCTGGTAGCCAATACCGTAGGCCTTGCCCTGCATGGCGACCGTTTCCTGATTGGCACGATGCGCCTGGTGGGTGCCACCAACTGGTTCATCCGCCGTCCGTTTGTAGTGAGCCAGGCGTTGCACGGATTGGTCGCTGCCGTGGTGGCGATGGTAGCTATTGCCTTGTTGCTCTACTTCGGTCTGGATGCTCAGGGCAGTGCCATGGCGGCGTTGCAGCAGTTGGTCTTCAACCCGATGCATGTGCTCTGCGTGGGTCTTGCCTTGCTGCTATTGGGCATGATTATCCCCGCCCTGGCTGCCTGGCAGGCTTGCAACAAGTACCTTCATTGCACGACGGATGAGTTGTATTTGATGTAAAATATATAGTTTCTATAGTCACTATAGATTCTATAGTCCCCTTCGAAATAAATAAAAAAAATATGCGTCTCTGTTTAGGAAAAATTAATTTCATCATTATGGGAGTTGCTGCCCTGCTAATTATCATTGGCTTTGCCATGACGGCAGGAGAGCCCAGTACCCCCGACCACTTCAACCCCGATGTGTTCAGCGACCAGCGCGTGGTGTATGGTCCGAACCTCTGCTTCTTCGGCTATCTGCTCATGATTGTGGGCATCATTGTGAAGAGTCCACGCAAGGCAAGTGAGGTGGCCGAAGAGACAGAAACCGACGAGAAGACGGAGGCATAACGTTTTCGTTTTGGTTTTCGTTTTCGTACGGATTTTTTGGTTTTGGTTTTGGTTTTCGTTATCGTTTTCGTACAAAGTTTCGTTTTCGTTAATTTATGGATTCATTACACGCCCTTCTTTTGGGATTAGTGCAAGGATTGACAGAATATCTGCCCGTCAGCAGCAGCGGCCACTTGGAATTAGGTCAGCGTCTGCTGGGCGTGCATGGTGAAGACAGTCTCCTTTTCGACATCACCGTCCATGTAGCCACCGTATTGTCCACCTTGGTGGTGTTGCGCAAGGAGGTCTTCTGGATCTTCGGTGGATTGTTCAAACCCCTCAAACCCGCAGGAACGCCTCCACAGGAGGATGCTTTGAGCCGTTTCACGGACGAACAGAAGTATGCCATCAAGATCCTGATTTCGATGATACCTATCGGCATTGTCGGTATCCTGATGAAGGATTGGGTGGAGGCAGCCTTCAATGGCGTGCACGTCGTACCCGTCTGCCTCTTGGTGACCGCCGTGCTGCTCACGTTGACTTTCTATATCCGTCCGAAGGAGAAGAAAGAGATTTCGCTGTTGGATGCCTTCATCATCGGTTGTGCACAGGCCGTAGCCGTGTTGCCAGGTTTGTCCCGTTCGGGTTCGACCATCGCCACGGGTCTGCTGTTGGGTGTCAAGAAAGCCGACTTGGCGCAGTTCTCGTTCCTCATGGTCATTCCCCCTATCTTGGGTGAGGCCTTGTTGGAGGGCATCAAGTTGATGAAGGAACCAGAAACCATGGAGTGGCAGCCCCTGCTCATCGGTTTCGTAGCTGCCTTCGTGAGCGGTTGCCTGGCATGCAAGGTGATGATTGCCTTGGTCAAGAAGTGCCAGCTTATCTGGTTTGCCATCTATTGCGCCATCGTCGCTATCACCGCATTCTGCCTGCTGTAAATGAAGGAGAGAGCCTATAAGTTTGAGGAGGGCGAGATTCTCGTCTTCGACAAGCCGTTGCATTGGACCTCGTTCAACCTGGTCAAGATCATCCGCAATAACCTGTCGCGCCGCATGGGCATCAAACGACTCAAGGTGGGACATGCCGGTACGTTGGACCCCTTGGCATCGGGCGTGATGATAATATGCACGGGGCGTTGCACCAAGGATATTGACCAGTTGCAAGCCGGCACCAAGGAGTACATCGCCACCATGCGGTTGGGTTGTACCACCCCTTCGTTCGATGCCGAGCATTCGGTGGACTACACCTATCCCACGGGACATATCACCCGTGCCTTGGTGGACGAGACGTTGAAGCGTTTCCTAGGTTCTATCTGGCAGGTGCCGCCGGTCTATAGTGCCTGTAAGGTGGAGGGCCGTCGCGCCTTCGACTATGCCCGCAACGGCGAGGAGGTGGAGCTGAAAGCCAAGGAGTTGGTCATTGACGAGATTGAGGTGCTCGACTTCGTGAGTCAGCAGGAGGCCCAGCAACGAGGCACGAAACCGGAACTGACCCTCCGCGTGGTATGTAGCAAAGGTACGTACATACGTGCCCTGGCGCGCGACATCGGTGAAGCCCTGGGTAGCGGTGCCTACCTCACTGCGTTGCGTCGCACCCGTGTTGGACAATACAGCCTTGCCGATTGCCACATCCCTGTAGAACAGGTGGAACAGTGGGCCAAGGAGGTGGAGATAGTGAGGGTAGAGAGTGCGCTAGAGAGTAAAGAGTAAAGGGTAAAGAGTAACGTAGTTTGATTCAGCTGCTCATTCATCCCATTAACCCATATCGCCCATCCTCTCCATTAAACCCAAAGATAAAGAATAATAATCATTCCGTCCGTACTGGACCCCTCCCTTCTGGGAATTGGAGGGGGTAATCGGAAATTTAAAACCAATATAATAATGAAACTGTCACAGTTCAAGTTCAAATTGCCCGAAGAACGTATTGCTTTGCAACCCTCTTACCATCGTGATGAATGTCGGTTGATGGTGTTGCACAAGAAGAGCAAGAAGATTGACCATCGTGTCTTCAAAGAGATATTGGATTATTTTGACGATAAGGACTTGTTCCTTTTTAACGACACCAAGGTCTTCCCGGCCCGTCTGTATGGCAACAAGGAGAAGACCGGCGCACGCATTGAGGTTTTCCTGTTGCGCGAATTGAATGCCGAGAGCCGTCTGTGGGATGTGTTGGTTGACCCAGCTCGAAAGATCCGTATTGGCAACAAACTGTACTTCGGTGAGGACGAGAGTCTGGTGGCCGAGGTGATTGACAACACCACCTCGCGTGGTCGTACCCTGCGTTTCCTCTTCGATGGTCCACATGATGAGTTCATCGAGACGCTTTATAGCTATGGTGAGACCCCAATCCCACCGTCACTCAAGGAGTTGCGCGACGTGATTGACGAACCCGTCGATGACGATCATCCTTTCACCGACCGCGAGCGTTATCAGACCATCTTCGCCAAGGCCGAAGGTGGCGTGGTGGCTCCAGCCGCTGCTTTGCACTTCAGCCGTGAACTCTTGAAGCGCATGGAAATCAAGGGTGTGGATTTCGATTTTATCACCGTCCACAGCAATCATGGCAACTACCGCGACATCGACGTCGAGGACTTGACCAAGCACAAGATGGACAGCGAAAAGATTGTCATCCCCGAGGAGGTGGCCGAGCGCGTCAACAAGGTGAAGGACAGCGGACATCATGTATGTGCCGTTGATACTTCGGTGGTACGTGCCATTGAGAGCAGTGTTTCCACCACAGGTTATCTGAAACCTTTTGACGGATGGACCAACAAGTTCATCTTCCCTCCATACGACTTCTCGATTGCCGATTGCATGGTTGCCAATTTCTATGACCCATACAGCACATTGCTGATGATGACCTGCGCCTTCGGTGGTTATGACCTGGTGATGGATGCCTACAAGGTGGCTCTCAAGGAGGGTTACCAGTTTGGCACCTACGGAGATGCTCTTCTTATCTTGCCAGACTAACCCGTTTAATAGTCGAAGGAGAAATGCCTCACGTTTTTCTCGGCCTTGGTTCCAACTTGGGAGATGGCAACGGACAATTGAACCGCGCCTTGGATTTGCTGCGTGAGCAGGTGGGCGAGGTGTTGGCGGTGTCCGACTACGTCCAAAGCGAACCATGGGGATTTCGGAGTGAGCATATCTTCACGAATGCGGTCTGCCTGATGCGGACAACCCTCTCCCCGTGGCAACTGTTGGACCAGACGCAAGCCATTGAACGTCAGATGGGTCGCACCCACAAACATGCGCCAGGTGAGAGTTATACCGATAGGATTATCGACATAGATATTCTGCTTTACGATGATGTCACTATACAGTCGGAGCGGTTGACTTTGCCACATCCTTACATCGAACAACGAGACTTTGTCAAGTTTCCCTTGCAGCAATGTCGGGATAGAGCGCGACAGAGAGGCTTACTAAAATAAAGAATACTGAACTTTTAATATTACCTGATTTATGAAGTCGTTCCTGAAAACTGTCTTTGCGGTCATGGTCGGCATGTTCATCATGGGCGTGGCTGGCTTCCTCTTTTGCATCATTTTCTTTGTCGGTTCGCTGGCAAGTGTATCGTCCGACAGCAATGCAAGCAAACCTACCACAGCAGGTGACGTGTTGATTCTCAAGATCAACGGTCCTGTCAATGAGGTTCCACCTACCATCCCATTCTCCTTTGACGTGATGAGTGGTTTGACCATCAACAACGACGCTTCTCTGCGTGGCTACCTGAATGCCATTCAGATTGCCAAGAACGACCCCAACATCGTAGGTATCTATCTCAATACAGACGGAATGTCGGCCAGCCCTGCCACCTACGAGGCATTGCACGATGCCCTGATGGACTTCCGTGCCTCGGACAAGTGGCTGATTTCCTACAACGACAGTTATTCGTTGGGTCAGTATTATGTAGCCTCGACGGCTTCGGAACTCTATGTCAACAAGATAGGCTCGGTCTCTTTCGATGGTATGTGCAGCGTGCTCACCTACCCCAAGGGGCTGTTGGACAAACTGAACATCGAGATGCAAGTCTTCCGCGTCGGCCAGTTCAAGAGTGCCGTCGAACCTTATATGGTGGAACATATCTCGGAGGCAAACCGCTTGCAGACCGAGACTTACCTGCGTAATATCTGGGACCGCATGGCACAGGATATTGCCGAGACCCGTCACTTGTCGGTAGCAACGCTCGATAGCCTGGCCAATCAGGCTGTCAGCTACATGAATCCTGTTCAGTTGGCCTCAACTGGTCTGGTGGATGGACAACTCTACAAGACTGACGTCGAGAACCTTATCTTGGAGCGTACAGGTAATGACAAGATTCAAGGCATCTACGCCAAGGAGTTGGTCAATGGCAATTACGATACCTTCTTCCCTCAATATTACACCGACAAGGTGGCTGTGCTCTATGCCGTAGGCGAGATCTTCAGCGAGTCAACTTCTCAGGGTCGCGAGGAAGGTATTTATTACGAAGACCTTATCAAGGAGATCCGAAAGATTGCCGATGATGACGATATCAAGGCTGTCGTCTTCCGCGTCAATTCTCCTGGCGGGTCGGGTTTTGCTTCCGAGCAAATCTGGAAGGCATTGACCGACTTGAAGAGCAAGAAGCCTTTGGTTGTCTCCATGAGCGACTATGCTGCTTCGGGTGGTTACTACATCAGTTGCTTGGCCGACTATATCGTGGCCGAACCCAACACCTTGACTGGTTCTATTGGCGTCTTTGGTGTCATTCCTAACTTCAAAGGTCTGGCTACCGGCAAGTTGGGCGTTAACTTCGAGGAGGTCAAGACCCACGAGTTCGGTACGCTCAATACGATGCGCGCCGTTACCCCTGCCGAGCGTGTCAAGGTGCAGGCGGGCGTTGAGGATTTTTATGCTCTCTTCACCCAGCGTTGCGCCGATGGCCGTAATGTCCCTGTCGAGAATATCCTGAACGTTGGCGGGGGTCGTGTCTGGACAGGCAGTGATGCTGTCCGACTGGGCTTGGTCGATGAGTTGGGTGGACTTGACAAGGCATTGGCCAAGGCGGCCGAGTTGGCTCAGTTGGGCGATACCTATACTTTGGTCAACTATCCATCGCCCAAGACGCAGATGGAGCAGTTGCTGGAAATGATGGGCGAGGGTCAGGAGGACGTTACCTTGCGTATTGCCGACTATCTGTTGGGCACCACGTCAGCCGATCGTTCTGTACTCCGTTTCGTCAACCAGTTGCAGAAAGCCGACCGCATTCAGGCGCGTTCGTTCGATGCTGTCGTCTATTGATAATGAAGTGATTGCTCACTTCTTGTTTCTCCTTCTCAATTGTTAGATTACTATGGTTCTACCCAAGTTTCATACCCTACCGGTGCTGCTTCCGTTATCCTGGATTTATTCGGGGATAATGTCGTTGCGTAACTGGGCCTTCGACAAGGGCTACCTCAAAGAAACCTCGTTCGAGGATAAGGTGGCCATCATCGGAGTGGGCAATCTATGTGCTGGTGGTGCTGGGAAAACGCCCCATATCGAATATCTCATCCGTTTGCTTCAACGCGAGGGCATTGGTCCCATCGCGGTGTTGAGCCGAGGTTATAAACGTCAGACGACAGGATTCGTCTTGGCCAAGCCAGGTATGAGTGCTTTGAGTCTGGGCGACGAGAGCTTCCAACTCTTCCGCAAGTTCCCGGATGTGCTGGTGAGCGTGGATGAGAAACGTGTGCGTGGTGTCAAGAAACTGTTGGAGTTGGAGAGCCCACCCAAGGTCATCTTGCTCGACGATTGTTTCCAGCATCGTTACATCAAACCGGGCCTCAATATCTGCCTGAGCAGTTACCACCGTATCCTCTACGAAGATCACGTCATTCCGGCTGGTCTGTTGCGTGAGAAGCAAGAGGGATTGGAACGTGCAGATATTGTCATCGTGACCAAGTGCCCCAAGACCTTGCGCGACGAAGAGGAGAGCGACATCCTTTGTCACATGCCGACCACCAGTTCGCAACCTATCTTCTATAGCGGTTACCGTTACGGCAATATCTACAATCTGGCTACCGAGCAACCGACCGAGGTCGATCCCCGTCGCGAGGTGCTGATTGTCACGGGTGTGGCCGATCCGACGGTGATGGTCAACTACGTCGAGAAACATTTCCGCCTGTTGGACCACATGGTTTACAGCGACCATCACCGGTTCTCGTATGACGATGTCCGTGACATGCGCAAGCGCTTGGACAATGTCAATCGGGATGGCTTCTGCACCAACAGCAGTGGCGAGAAACCTATCATCATCACGACCGAGAAGGATGCTTCTCGTCTGATGGATATGAAGTCAATCAAAGAGGACTTCAAGGAGCGTGTCTTCTACCTCCCTACCGAAGTCTTTTTCCTTAAAAATCATGAAGAATTGTTTAACCAAAAAGTTTTAGACTATGTTAGAAAAGATCGCACAAACGGCTGATTATATTTTGAGTCACACCACACGTCGCCCGAAGACCGCCATCATCTTGGGTACAGGTCTGGGCCAGTTGGCAACACAGATTGAGGAGGCAGAAGCCATTCCTTATGGCGAGATTCCCAACATGCCAGTTTCGACTGTCGAGGGTCACTCCGGCAAACTCATCTTCGGCAAGTTGGGTGGCAAGGAGATTCTGGCCATGCAAGGCCGATTCCACTTCTACGAGGGTTACAGCATGAAGGAGGTCACTTTCCCAATTCGCGTCATGAAGGCCTTGGGCATCGAGACGCTCTTTGTCAGCAATGCCGCTGGTGGCACCAACTCCAGCTTCCGCGTCGGCGACTTGATGATCATCGAGGATCACATCAACCTCTTCCCCGAGCATCCTCTGCGTGGCAAGAACTATGACGAACTGGGTCCTCGTTTCCCCGATATGTCTGAGCCATACGACTTTAAGTTGATCAAGTTGGCCGAGCAGATCGCTGCGGAGAAGGGCGTTCACCTCCAGAAGGGTGTCTATATCGGTACGCAGGGTCCTACCTTCGAGACCCGTGCCGAGTATCGTTACTTCCGTATCATCGGCGGTGATGCAGTCGGCATGAGCACCGTGCCCGAAGTCATTGTTGCTCACCATGCTGGTATGCGCGTCTTTGGTGTCTCGGTCATCACCGACCTGGGTGGTTTCGGCATTCCCGAGAAGGCCAGCCACGAGGAGGTGCAGAAGGCCGCCAATGCTGCTCAGCCTATCATGACCATGATCATGAGCGAGATGATACGACGCTCTTAACTCGAGTTAAGAGCGCGAGTTATTAGTTAATAGAAGTTTCCAAGAACTGAGGATTAATAACTATTAACTGATAACTAATAACTTAAAACAACGTTTTACAGTGGAAATCAAAGAATATGGCGAATTTGGTCTGATCAAGCATTTGACAGAGCAGTTCGCACTCAAGAATAAATCCTCTTTATACGGCGTAGGCGATGACTGCGCCGTTATTGACAATGACCCCTCGGAAGGCAAGACCGTGGTTACCACCGACTTGCTCCTGGAGGGCATCCACTTCGACCTGACCTATTGCCCCTTGAAGCACTTGGGGTACAAGGCTTGTGTGGTCAACTTCAGCGACGTGTACGCCATGATGGGTACGCCCCGTCAGATTACGGTGTCGTTGGGCATCTCCAAACGTTTCAAGGTGGAGGACCTCGACGAACTCTACGCTGGCATGAAACTGGCGTGCGAGGTCTATGGCGTCGATCTGGTAGGTGGCGACACCAGTGCCTCCATGACCGGTCTGACCATCTCCATCACCTGTATCGGTGTGGCCAAGGAACCTGTCTATCGCAACGGCGCCAAGGTCAACGACCTCATCTGCGTTTCGGGCGACTTAGGTGCTGCCTATATGGGCCTCCAGTTGCTGGAACGCGAGAAAGCTATGTTCTATCAGCAGCACAATGACTGGGTGCGCGAGGGTGGACCGAAGAGCGGCAAGGAGGAACCTGCCTTCAAGCCGAAGTTCGAGGGTCGCGAGTACCTCTTGGAACGACAACTCAAACCCGAGGCGCGCAAGGATATTGTCAAGAAACTCCAGGAGGCTGGCATCCAACCCACTGCGATGATGGATATCTCCGACGGTCTGTCGTCCGAGTTGCTCCACATCTGTAAGCAGAGCAAGGTAGGTTGCCGCGTCTATGAGGAGCGCATCCCTATTGACTATCAGACCGCTGTGCAGGCCGAGGAGTTCAACCTCAACGTCACCACTTGCGCCATGAACGGAGGCGAGGACTACGAACTGCTCTTCACCGTCCCGTTGGCGCAGAGCGAGAAGATCCAGCAACTCTCGGGCATCCGCCTCATCGGCCATATCACCGACGAGCGCCTCGGCGCTGCCATGATCACCCGCGACGGCAACAGCGAGATTTCGCTCAAGGCACAGGGGTGGAATGCTTTCTCTGGAGGAGAGAGTAATGTGTAAAGGGTAAAGAGTAAAGGAGTTACCAACGGCTATCGAGCCACTTGTATGCTACTTTGCTCTTCTATTTTGCTTTACGCCACTCTCTACTCTATTTCATCCTACTTTACTCTTTACACATTACTCTCTACTCTTTAAAAATCGCATGCAAATAGCAGCTCTTCTTTCTGGTGGAGTCGATTCTTCGGTAGCCGTACACCTGTTGTGTGAACAGGGGTACAAGCCCGACTTGTGGTATATCAAAATCGGGATGGACGATGCCGAGCAGGGCTATTCGTGTCCACAGGAAGAGGATCTGGAGATCGTTCAGGCCATGGCGCATAAGTATGGCTTGAAGTACGAGGTGGTCGATCTCCAGAAGGAGTATTGGGACAATGTGGTCAACTACACCATCGACAAGGTGAAGCGTGGATTCACGCCCAACCCCGATGTGATGTGCAACCGCCTGATCAAGTTCGGTGCTTTTCACCAGAAGGTGGGACATCAATACGACTTCACGGCTACGGGTCATTACGCCAGTGTGGTGGAGGGTCAACTCTCCGTGCAGTCGGGTCAATTGGGCCTCGACAGCACCACGGGTTTCTTGCCTTTCGGCATTCAGGCTCAGGATGTTACTTCCAACTTCGTGCCACAGACGGGTGCCCGTCGTTGGTTGGGAACGACGCCCGATCCCGTCAAGGATCAGACCGACTTCCTGGCACAGATCACCGACCTCCAGTTGGAGCACTCCATGTTCCCTATCGGCTTGATGGACAAGGGCGAGGTGCGCCGCATTGCCGAGGAGGCCAAACTCCCTTCGGCGCATCGCAAGGACAGTCAAGGCATCTGTTTCTTGGGCAAGATCAACTACAACGAGTTCATCGAGCGCTTCCTCGGTATCAAGGAGGGTCCTATCGTCGAACTCGAAACCGGCAAGGTGCTTGGCAAACATCGTGGTTATTGGTTCCACACCATTGGCCAACGCAAAGGTCTCTACCTGAGCGGTGGACCGTGGTTTGTCATCAAGAAGGACATCGAGCAAAACATCATCTACGTCAGCAAGGGCTACGACCCCGAGGCGCAGAAGCAGGACTGGCTCGTCATGGACGACATGCACTGGATCAATGCCCTTCCACTTGATAATCAACGGGGTTGGACCATGCAATGTAAGTTCAAGATCCGCCACGTCGCCGAACTCAACGATGGCATACTCACCGCTCGTCCCGACGGCAGTTGTTACCTCAAGAGTCAGCGTCTCATCAACGGCGTGGCTCCTGGTCAGTTCTGTTGCATCTATTCCCCCGACGGTCGCGTCTGCCTGGGCAGCGGAGAGATAGGATGGGCGGAGTCTGAGGACAATTGAAAAGTGAAAGTTGAAAAGTGAAAATTGAAAAACCTCCGAGTTATCAGATTATTCTGAGTTTTCCGATTACTCCGACTACTCCGATGGCTCCCGATTTCTTTAACGCCGAAGGCCATTAGCGTGCAAGCCCTTTAGCCTGACCCTTACAACCTCATAACCTCATAACCTTAAAACCTAATTATAATAGATTGGATTAGAAAAATGTATTCATTGAAACGATTATTTATTGGAACACTGATTTCGGCAGCCGCTTCGGTTGCCTTGGGTCAGTCCGTGCAGCGTGGACAAGTGTTGGAGTATCAGGGTGCCAACCCCAAGACTCCGTTGCCCCATGTTCATATTGCTGCCACCAACGCCAGCGGCACGCAGAGTGACGCCGATGGCCATTTCACGCTTCAGTTCCGAACGCTTCATGCCGGCGATGCCATCCAGTTTCGCCGCATCGAACTCAGTGGCTACGAAGTGATGAACTCCGAGGCTCTCGAAGTGGCACGAGTGGCGCGTACGCAGGGTGTGTCGGACGATGATGTCGCCCCTCTCCGCATCATCATGGCGCCGCGCGAGACCTTACGTCGTCTCCGCGAGGGCTATCGTGCTGTCTCTCAGCAGCGTTACGAGCATCAGCTCAAGGCCTCCGAGGCGGAACTGGAACGTCTCCGTCAGCAGGGTCAGTTGGCCGAAGCGCAATACAATGAGCGGATGTCGGCCCTCGAGGAGGAGTACGAGGAGAAACTCTCTCAACTGGAGACCTACATCGACAAGTTCGCCCGCATCGACCTCAGTGACTTGGACCAGGAGGAACAACAGGTCATCGAACTTGTCCAACAGGGTAAGTTCGAGGAGGCGCTGCAGATTTACGAGAATCAGCACCTCCAGGAACGTCTTCAACAGAATAAGGCAGACATTCAGCAACTTACGTCGATGCGCAATCAGTTGGACGAAGCCGCTCGCAAGAAGGCCCAGGAGAATCTACGTCTGCGCCAGAGCATCGACCGTCAGGTCACCTTGCTCCGCATGGCGGGTGGCGAAGAGAATATCCGCAAGGTGCATCAGATATTGCAGGAGACCTTCTTGGCCGATACCACCAACTGGGAGGCGCGCCGCGAACTGGTGATGTCTTTGCGTGCTTACGGTGAATATCCGTCGCTCACTGCGTTGCTGCGTAACGGCATTGCCTCCGCGTCCGAACCTTATGGTCGCGGCATGATGGTGCTCGACCTGATGCAGACCTATTGGGAGTTGGAACAATACGATGAGTCGATGCGCCAGGCTCAGTTGGCCGACAGTATCCTCTCGCCCATTCAAGCCAGCAACTATGCCGTTTCCAGCCGCGCTTTGGCTGGTTGGAGCGCTTTCATGTTGCGTTACTGGATGCGTTCCGACGACTACAAGGACTGCCAACCTGTCGTGGAGCGTTTGCGTAGTGAATGGGCTCCCGACACCTTGAATACACATAGTCTGTATGCCTATATCCAGGTCCTGTCCGACTTGACCGATTACTATTCGGGGGTCGGCGACAACCAACAATCCCTTTGGTGCGCTCGCGAAGCTCTCCGTCTGGGCGAGGTGATCGAACGTCGTTCCCCTTGGAACAGTACGCTCTGTTTCGCCTGTGCCAGTGCTTGTTCGACGTTCCTGCTCGAAGGACTGCGTGCCGAGGCCTGTCAGGCAGCACGTCGCAGTGTTGCATTGTTAGGCGAACGGTTGGACAAGTCGGGCGTCAAGTCGTTCTATGAGTCGGCCTCCACCGCCTATTTCCCGCTCATCGAGGCGCTCGTTCCAGCCGGCGAATATGCGTTGGCCGACAGCATCATCCAGTCCGTCCAGGCGCGTAAGGTCTTGGAGCATATTGACCATAGTTCCGAACTTAACCGTCTCCATATAGGTATCTATCGCTTCTACGAGGCGCAGGTGCTCTTGCACAATGGTCGCGCTGCCGAGTCCGAATCGGTAGCCAACCAGGCCTTGCAGACCCTCGGTGAGACTGCCGAAGGTGCCGCCTTTGTCCCCTTCCTCCGTCCCGAGTGGGAAGCGCGTTGGGCTCTCTCCCAGCAGCAATATGCCGCCGCTGCCAAGTCGTGCCAAAAGGCCATCGACGTCTGCCGCGCTATTTATAAGGAGAGCGAAGATGCCTGGGATGCCGACAACGTCTGTCGCTATTACCTCCTCTTGGCCGAAATCCACCTCTCCGCCGGCAATAAAGGCAAGGTCAAGAAAGTCCTCCTGGAGGCCGACAAATACGCTGCCTTCGAGAGCAACCGTCAGGCTATCAGCGCCCTGCGCGCTAAACTCTGACCTCTCTTAAAATATTCAATATTTCAAAGCTCGTGTGCAGAAAACCGTCAACTGCTACCCTTAACGATTTTCACGGCGCAAAGATACAAACTATAGCAGTCCCCTCCAAACAGCGGACTGCTATACTTTTTGCTATACTTTGCTATGGTATTATGATTATCAATGGCTTACGCCATCACAGAGAGCACAGAGAAGACAGAGGAAACAGAGAAATCACCCAAATCACAGTTTTTTTGTCCAAAAAGGCACGAAAAAACCGCATTTCTGCGGCCAATTTTAATCACTGCTATAGTAATTGCTATAGCATACTGAGAATGAAAACATTAAGGCGTTTCAATACCGACATGAAATACAATAAACCCCACTCTTCCCCCCTGCGCAGAGGGCACCTTTTACTCTCGGCCGAAGCCGCGTCTACTTCCGACGATCGATAAGCCCAAAGAGCTGACAGACCTCAGGCAGGTGGTGGATTGATGCGAGACCTCCGCATTGTGATGTTACAGACTAATAATATGAATGTTATAGAATAGCCATTAATCACAAATCATCGAGTTTCAGTTCTCCAATGATTTCGTTTCCAGCCCAAAAAAAGAGTTTTCTTATTTCGCGATTGACAGAAACGCTAAAATCTATAGCCAATAGCCTATCGCCACACTTCGCCAAAAACCATCTTATTTTGTCTATATCATCAAAATCAGAATATATTGAATCTTGGACCTCTACTACTTCACGCTCTTTACTATCATCCAACCAAAGGTCTCGGTCACTATAATAAAAAGCACTTTTCACTCCTCTGACAATAGTAAGACCAGTAGCTACACATCGACAACTATCAATCTCTTGCGAAAAAATCGAAAATCGATAATAAGACATACCTGTTTTCAAGGAACTTATCTTTACATATATCAATTTATCATTTAAAGTAAAAATTCTAGAATAACAGTCATTAGAAGGTGCATTAATCTTTCTAATGTCTTCTACCTTACAAAGGTCAGGCAGAAACTCATTATTATCCCATTTGATAGCTCTCCCTGATAGTGATTGACTATATATATTATCACTTAATAATAAGAAGAAGAATAATAAGAAATTACTTAATGTTATAACTTTTTTACCCATAGTAAAACACCTTTATTATTATAATTTGGACCTCCATATCACCCCCATACCCTTGTCTCCTCGCCGCGTTTGAGGGGGACATGGTTTTCTTTGCAGACCTGTTCGAGGGCGTTTCTGTATTTATCTTTGATGAAGGAATATTTTGGCGTGTCATTTACATAATAGATGCTGCATCCATACTCTTTTTTTAAGTCGATTGTGACCTCTCGGTTGGGTATGGTCTTGATGATTTTCATCCTTCCATTCCACTCTTCTATGCGGGCAATGGATTTCCAGCGGTACAGATGTCCTTCCTCTTTGCCGAATAGGGAACGCTTGCGAATCAATATCCCGTTTTGATCAAATCGCACTAAATTCCCTGGCCAATACTTGATTATCCACGTTGATATCAGTACGACGTAGCCGATGGCTAAGGCTGTCATATATAAAGTGAATCCCTCCCGAGAAGAAGAGTTGGCCAACAGATACGTTATGGACAGCGCCACAATCAAAGCGATTATTAGAATACATGCCCATGCACGCCACGTTGTTTTAATCTCTAATTTTGTCATTTCAACATTATTTGCTATTTTCAAGATGGCTATTGTTGCGTTTCAATTTTAATCAACCGATGAAGTTCGATAGAACAAACACAAAATGTCTCATGCTTGAGGAGTTTATATCCTAGTGAGTTTTTCGTCTGGGTACGAACCTTTCTCGCGTGCAAAAATACAACAATTCTCGGAATTCTCCTAATTATTAAGTAAAAAAAAGGAGATGTCATGTTGAGCCGGGCGAAACATCTATTTCCCGCTTGCTCCATTTGAGATTCTTCGCCAAGGCTCAGAATGACAACAGGCAGAAAACATATTTCCCCACCCTTGCCGTCACCTCGCGCTTTTAATTGGGTCAAATTTTGGTCTATTTTTGGTCTAAATTCGGTGATTGATTTCAGTCGATTCAATCGAACGCCAATAGATACCCAATAGTTACCCGATAGATACCCGAACGATACCGCGAGGTAGGGTCAACGGTAGGTCGGGGCAAGGAGGAAATCGGTGCTGCTTGCAGAAGAGAAGGGGATGAGAGTACCCTCTGGGTAAAGAAAGAAATGCACGGGAAATAGTGAAAATGGGCGGGGAAGGCGGTCAACGGTGAGAGAGAATCGCTTGCTTTGTGTCAAAAGTGGCAGAATGGAGGGGCGAAATGCTGCATATTTATTCGTTTTCTGTCAATCGGTTAGCATTATCATTTTGGGTCAGTTAGATACAAAAAAAGACGAAAAATTATCTACAAAAATAAAAAAATAGAGGAATTGTTCACTTTTTATAGGGGGAAGGATGTAAAAAACAGAGATTTTTTTGTTGATTTCAGCCAAAAATCTATATCTTTGCTCCCGAAAGTTCTATACTTTTGGCATGAGAAACGACGGACATTTGCAATTGGCGACTTTGGGAATAACTTTCTTTAGCGTGTAATAACTTAACTTAACTTTCGCAAGTGCGATAAGGGAGTTAATTTCATGGTCCTCGCAGCGAATAGAACGATTGATAATCGTTCAGCGAGAAGACGAAGCTTTAGCTGAGGGACGGTAAATAACGGTAGTTAACAGACGAATGCTTCAGTTGTCGGGAGTTTTTTAGACCCGCAGAGGTAAGTCCGTTAACTACATGAGCGAAGCGGTAACTCCTGATAACTACAATTAACTCCTCCCAATCGAGTGCCGGACAGAGGGTCAAGACCTTTTGCCCGAGCGACGAGGGGTGAGAAGTCTGTGGGACGCACTTTGGGATGTTTTGTGGAGTTTTCTATTTGAAATTCAATTGATTATTTATGAAGGTGTACCGACTACTTTTGATAGCAGCCCTGTGCCTGGCGTTTCCTTACGCCTGGACGCAGACGACACAATATGGTTTGGTGGAGGAATATCAAGGCAAGCAACCCAAGACGGCATTGCCCCACGTTATCGTGGCGGCAAGCAATGCCGGTGTGACTCAGAGTGGTGCGGATGGCCGATTCGAACTCCATTTCCGTACACTTCATGCCGGTGACGCTATCCAGTTCCGCCGTGTGGAACTGTCGGGCTACGAGGTGATGAACACCGAGGCGCTGGAGGTGCAGCGCGTGGCATTGTGGTCGGGCGAAGGTGTACCAGCGGTGGATGACCCTGCCCTGGTGCGCATTGTGATGGCGCCCCGTGCCGTGTTGCAGAAACTGCGCGACGACTATCGCGCGGTGGCCTCGCGCCGCTATGAGCAGCAGCTCCAGTTGAACGAAAAGGAACTGGAGCGCCTGCGCCGCGAGGGGAAGTTGGCCGAGGAGCAATACAATGCCCGGATGAACGCCCTCGAAGAGGAATATGAGGAGAAACTCTCGAAGTTGGAGACCTACATCGACAAGTTTGCCCGCATTGACCTGAGCGACTTGGACCAAGACGAACAGCGCATCGTCGAACTGGTGCAACAGGGTAAGTTCGAGGAGGCCCTGCAGATTTACGAGGACCAACACCTGCAGGAGCGACTGAAGCAGAATCGAAGTGATATTGAGCAACTTACCGCCGTGCGCACTCAGTTGGACGAGGCAGCGCGGAAGAAGGAGCAGGAGATAGCGCGTCTGCGTCAGAGCATCAGCCGACAGGTCACGTTGCTCCTCATGGCAGGCGGCGAAGAGAACTACATGAAGGCGCACCGCATCTACCGGGAGACTTTCCTCGCCGACACTACCTACACCTCGGCGCGTCGCGACTACAGCCGCTCGTTGCGTAACTTGGGTGAGGAAGAAGAAGCCGCCCGCCTGTTGCGGGATGGCATCGAGGTGGAGAAAGACCTCTTCCTGCGTGGCATGTTGTATATCGACCTGGCGCACCTCTATTCGCTGAGTGGGAAAGCCGAACTGTCCTTGCGCTATGCACAAGGTGCCGACAGCGTCTTGACACCATATATCAACAGCATCCCGCAGGTGTCATCGCGTGCCTTGCCTTCCTGGAGCGATTTCCAACTGCGTTATTACTTCGATCAGGGCGACATGGCAGCTTGCCAACCTATTGCCGACAGGATGATGCAGTTGTGGGCGCCCGACACCCTCTTGACCGAGAGTCTGTACGACTACCTCAGTGTGCTTGCAATCATGACCGACTATTATTCCACGGTTGGCGACAGCGAGAGTGCCCTCTGGTGTGCGCGTCAGACCTTGACGTTGAACCCCACCTACGAGAAGAAAGCCCCGACCGAACCGACCATCGTGGACGGCTACCTGAATGTGTGCTACACGTTGATGAACGAGGGGATGGAGCAGGAGGCTTGGCAGTCCGTCCGCCATGCAGCCAAACTTATGGACCAGCATGTCAAGATGTCGGGTTCGCGTCAGGTGTATGAGACGCTTATCGTTCAATACTATAGTCTGATGGAGGTGCTGGTGGCAGGGCAGCAATATGCCTTGGCCGACAGCATCATGCAGAGCGAAGCGGCGAGGAAGGTCTTCGCCCGTACCGTCCAGAGCCGCAATACCGTCACCAACCTCAAGGAGGCGCTGTATCACTATTACGAGGCGCGCGTGATGTTGCAGACGGGCCGCGTGGCGGAGTCGGAGGCGTTGGCCAAGAAGTGGCTCGAAGTGATTGCCGCCGACGAAGAGGGCAGTGGTCTGGTGCCTTATCTGCAACCCGACTATCGGACTCGCTACTGCCTGGCCCAAGGTCAGTACAAGGAGGCAGTGAAGCAATGCAATCAGCTCATCGAGCTGGCGAAAGCGGCCTACGCCGAGTCGCAGGATGCCTGGGATGCCGACAACCTCTGTCGTTACTACCTTCTCCTGGCCGAGGTGCATCGGGCTACTGGCAATAAGGGTAAGTTCCAGAAGACCCTGGAATTGGCCAAGAGCGTAGCGGTCTATCCCTTCCACAAGAAGATGATAGGCGAAGTGGAGAAATAGGGCACGTTTCGCAAGTTTGAAAGGAGTTAACAGGAGTTAGACGGAGTTAACAGCCTATGGCTGTGGAGTTAACAGACGAATGTCGCAGCAGTCAAGAACTCTTTCGATTCCCATTTGTAACGTCCGTTTGCCCCCTCAGCTAAAGCTTTGTCTTCTCGCTGAACGATTATCAATCGTTCCATTCGCTGCGAGGACATGAGCGAAGCGATAACTCCAGATAACTTCCATTAACTACTTTAATAAGTATATATTTTCAACAATCAACTATATGAATCAAATCCAAAGACACTGGCAGTATGGATGTTCCCTGCTGTTGACCATGACCCTGGCGGTGGCGATGCTGCTGCCTGGAACAGACGCATTTGCACGTCTCAAAGTCACGA
>JAEEGG010004979.1_pt1 | contig 31935 bp, 15 predicted proteins | sample 9134161 | NCBI WGS metagenome assembly JAEEGG01 (sample SAMN16246543, study PRJNA631951) | gut metagenome | biome: gut microbiome; feature: rumen; material: CR-attached | host: Bos | place: Iran: Karaj | collected 2018-10
AATACAGCAGGAATCTTTGCATCCATATCCTATAAGGTGGATGGTGATGCAAGAAGACAGTTTGAACTGTATGCGTTACGTGATGAGCAGGAGAAATATTTTGAGGAAATGAAAGATCAGCTTGGTTTCAATATGCAGAATAACTGGAGCGAAGATGGAAAAAACGGACGGCTTTTCATACTGTTCATAGGTTTGATTCTCCGTTCGCATCTTCGTCACATCTGGAGTGAAAAACTCCGAAAAAACTATCCGTCTTCGATAGACGTCCTTCATGAAATGCTCCCAATTCGCTATATTGAATATCCGGATGGAAGCAGCAGTGTGACAGGGTTTACGACACCACAGGTGGAGATAAGCATGGCTTATTCACTTCCTGTTCCACAGAGTAGTCTGTCATCAACCCAGAAGGCAGCAATGGAACGAAAACTTGCAGGTAGAGGGCGAGGCAGACCAAAAGGCTCATTGAACAAAAAGACTATTTTGAATTTTGCGTGAAATTTCATGCAAAAATAGGAATATGATCGTAAACTTCAGCCACCAGAGCCATATTTTCATTGAGTTTTACGATTTTTCTCTGATTGTACATAATATTGAAAAAGACAACGATTACTACCGTCAAAGAGAAGAGAATGGTAATTGCAGAAACAATAAAAACTATCCGAAGAGGTGAAAAAAATTCATCCGAATCCGCTATGCCTATCACATGCCAGCAGCCGCCGATGCTTTGAGAGTAAACAACATAACCTTTCCCGTCATATTCGACAATATCTCCATTAAATTCTTTCTTCTTATGAAGCAAGCTGACTATATATCCGTAAATATTATCCGCCATGCCATCGGAAATATTGTATATCATACCAACCTTGTCAATATCGGAATGAGCTATAACAAGACCGTTGTCGTTGACTATCATATGTTCATAACCGTCATCACGACTTATGCTTTCAATCTGCTTCTGAAATTTGTCAAGTGCTATATCAAACGCCATAACATTCCGGTCATCATTAAGCGTTGTTGCAACAGTCATAACGAAAGAGCCTGTATAAGCATCCAGGTATGGCTCGACAAAGACCATCTCCTTTGGAGATGCAACAGGTTTTTTGTACCATGGTCTCTCTACGGGATTGTAGTCTTCATCCGGAGTCCAGTCGATACCGGTGAGAAATTCTCCGTTAAAATAAGCATACAGACCAAGAAAAGATTCATCAATATTCTTTGAATACACAATATTCTGATCTGTCAGAAACTTTCCTACAACATCTGCGGAAACGCCGCCTTCAGTATGATCATCAAGGTAATTGATTTTATAAGCCGAAATTTTTGCCAATTCGATGAGAGGAATAAGAATAGCTTCAAAACTGGATGTTAAAAGAAAAGTATTCTTCTGACCAATCCCGAGAATTCGATCCTTCTGAACGGTATACAGCTGAGAAAAGAAAAAAACGGACACCAGAATCACCAGAAGCATTGCCAAAGCAAGAGAAAGAAACGGTCTCACGCCGAAGGTTCTGAAAATTTCAGTTAATTTATTAGAAAGAGTCATTTACCAGAATCCTCACAAAAACATTATCGATTATCTATTTTCGCCACGACAGGTAAAAACAGAAGACTATTAATATCCAAGGAAGACGTAACTGATGAAACGAATTAACAGATATTCATTAAAAATGAAAATACTGTTTTCAAAAGACGATTCCCGTGCACTTTTTTATTATTATTGTTTTTAATGTCTGTACGCCAAAAGTCACTCAAATGCCACCTAGGTTATACATGTCACCGACTCTCTGCGTTTTATTCTGTAAACTTAAAATCCGAACGCCCACCGTACTGAAATATCTGATTAAAATCCGAAACATCACGTCAGATATATAACATTTGAGGATAGACGCATGTTTTGCCATATTTTCCATCTAAAAATTTAATTCTTTCAGATGCTCACCTGCAAAGATCACTGCTAACTGGTTTCTATGTCAGAACACGAATCAGTAAAGAAACTAAACTGTTACAAAAAAGTTCTGATCATCAATAGTGCACCAAATCAGACAATGCAATAAAATCAGTTATGAACTCGCATCAGATACACTATCTGTATCCAAAAGATTACAATATCACAGATTAATTCTATCACAGCAGATAAAAATGTCATCATTTGAAACCCGATCTTTATCTAATTTAAGAAAAGTATCACATATGATCAAAAAAACAGGCTCTTCTGGTATATATGTGGAAGTCATAAACCCTCTTTTCCTTATGCCACTTTTCAAAAACAAGACCTCCAAGCACATCGATTTGGCAGTGGAATTTTCAGATCCGAACAAGGTCGAGCACCGTTTGTTTTGCTATATTTCCAAAAACTGGCAAGGACAACCACTTATTGACGTTGAAACCGTTGTTAATTTGATCGGTTCCACAACGACCGAAAAGGGGCTATCTGTCACCCGCCGTGTTGATGAAAACCATTATGAACCAGGTAAAAAAATCACTGAGGAACAGAAGGATAATCTCAATATTGAATTTTTAGGGCCGAATAAAAAATGGAATTATATCATCCGGCCAAATGTATGATTAATTTTGTGACAGTTCCTAATCTCCTGAAGTCCTGCCGCATCAGGGTGCAGTTTGAGATGCGCATTGCGGCGCCCGCGGTACTGGTCACGGCTGAAACTCTTGAAATGACTGCGACTTTCATGATTTCAGGACTGCTGCAGGGATGCGGCATCCTGCACGCCTGGAACAGGAAACAATGACTCCGGCTGCAGGATCTGCTGCGGAACTTGTCACTGCCGCCCGGGCATGCGTACGAGAGTGCCGTGATCGTTCAGATCGGCGGGATCTTCCGGACGGGCATGAATATCGAAAATCGCGCTTTCCATGGGACAGGGCAGGATGTCGGTGAATGTAAAATCCTGCCGGACGCGGAAAAGAAATTTTCGGAAACTGCTGTCCGCCTTTCGGATGCTCCTGCTGCGCGGTACAAAAACTTGTCGGGATTGTTTTTAGCAGGAATAAAAAGAGCTTTGCTCCGATGGGGAAAACTGCTGAGCAGTGTAGCTGTCGGCAAGGCGCAGCGCAAAGGACTGCTGAGAAATGATTGGCAGCATATGTGTGCCGGAGAGTATCATCTGGCCAGACGATACAGGAGTTGATGCCGGCGCTGCCGCGGGATTTTTCGATATCACTTAATGATAATGAATGAGGAAGAATTTTATGCTGAAAGTATACTGCTATAGCCGGTGTGCAACCTGCAGAAAGGCGCTTAAATGGCTGGACGGGAAGGGCATCGATTACACCGTCATTGATATCATATCCATGCATCCTGACGAGGCGGCCCTGCGGAAGTATCATGCGCTGAGCGGCCTTCCTCTGAAGAGGTTCTGGAATACAAGCGGAACGCAGTATCGTGAACTTGGACTGTCGAAGAAACTGCTGAATATGAGCGAGGATGAGCAGTTTGCACGGCTTGCCTCGGACGGCATGCTGGTGAAGCGTCCGCTCCTGGTTGGCGATGACTTCGTTCTGACAGGCTTCAGGGAGCCGGAGTGGACAGAGAAACTGAAATGATCCGACGGAGCGGCGGAAGAAAAGCCGATCCGGACTGATTTTGCCTGATCTGGACGATCGCGCTGGAGATTGAACATCGTAGTCATAACCATAAAAAAACTGGACGTTCTGTACGCCCGCGTCCAACCTGGTTCCTGGTTTCTTACGATCAGGTACATTCTGCTCTGATCACTGTTTCGACGGAGGCATGCCATGAAATATAAAAATCTTTCCTTATACCTGAACAGCTGCGGGCTGGATTCCGTCACTTTCTCCTTTGCAGAACTGGAATCAGTCCTCGGTTTTTCGCTTCCGCACAGCGCCAGTACATACAGCGCGTGGTGGGCGAACGGCGGTCACAGTCAGGCGCATGCATGGATGAATGCCGGCTATTGCGTGGATTACGTCAGTCTGAAGGACAGGCATGTAGTATTCAAAAAGGTCTCGGATGTTCCGGCAGACAGAACAGTGATTGCAGAGTCCGGGAGAGCATGTAAGACTGAGAAGACTGAGAATACAGGGAAGATTGAGAAGACTGAGAGGCAGATCAGGCGTGTCCCGGCAGACAAAACGGTGAATGCAGAGTACGGGAGAGCAGGGAGAACAGAGAAGACAGAGAGGAATGTCCCGGTTGCAGGCGGCCGGATCCCTGCCGGTGAAGAGATGAAGGTCTGCGGCTATACTTTCCGGTTTCTTCAGGAGATTATTCCTGAGTGTGATGAAAACGGAAAACTGATCGATTATTGTCCGCAGGGCGATTATCACGGCAAGGACAAGAAAGGTCTGAACAAAAACGGCGACGGTGCATTCTGTCATTTCTCCATCCATGCGGATGATGTTGCGGGTGTATACCTCTGGGTTGTAGAGGGAGAGATCATATACATAGGCGAAACCGTAAAACTCTGGCAGAGGTTCAACAGCGGCTACGGAGAGATTCGTCCCGTGAACTGTTACGTCGGCGGCCAGTCCACCAACTGCAAGATGAACAAGGTGGTCAGAACGCTGTTCCTGGAAGGGAAGCGTGTGCTGCTGTACTTTTTTCAGACGAATGAAAATAAGCGGGTTGAGCTGGAACTTTTGCGGCAGATCAGGACCAGGTACAACGTGAAGGATAACCATTGATGGCAGAGATTCCGTAGCTGTCAGTTCGGAAATGAGGAAACATTCCTGGGAGATTAGGATCCTGGCAATATTAAGCTCCTGACATGAATATTTCTTATGGTTTTGGATAGTTTGTCCTGTGGTTTGCCGTCGAAAGATTGCGCATATCAGAGAGTCTGCAGATTTTGCCGTGTGCAGGGAAAATCATATGAAACTGTAATATGTGTAGTATGATGATGTTTTAAGACTGTTTTAGTCAGTCTGTCGAAGATGAGATCCTGTGATGATATCCTAGCGGTATTGCGGTGATGTTGCGGTGATACCCGGTAGTATTGCGGTGATGCCACTGCAGTCTAGCGGTGATCTTGCGGTGATGCCATGGCAGCATTGCGGAGATCTTGCTGTGATACCTCGGTGGGTATTGCGGTGATTCTTCAGAAGTTTCTGCGAAGTTATTCCGAGATTCCTCCGCATTATTACTGCCGGTCTGATGTTCATTATTCAGTACAGTCTTTCGGAAAAGATTCACCCGAAAAGCGATAAATGATTCGATAAACTCGGGAGAAGGAAGGTTAAATCTTTGGCAGGCGATCTTATTCTGCGAAGGCCTGTTTCCCACTATTCTACAAGACCCATCTGACAAAAATACGGTTTCGTAATATTGAATGCCCCGGCATTGCTTTTTCAATGGTTAAGCTTTTGAATAATCCACCTGGGAAGTAACCTACAGGGGGATCATCCTATACCGTTGCCTGAACGGAATTCCTTTTTCTTTAATTTTCCTTGCAAAATAAAACTGTTGTATCTGCCAATTAAAAAAACGTAATCAAAGATAATTAGAATTGTTACAGGATGATACCTCTTTTATTGCGAGATCTTTTTTTGCATAAAAAGAGCGGGAACGACCCGTATCCCATTTTGTAATTCTTGATCTGTGTTTGAGAAAATTAAGCAAAATGTATATATAATAGTCAGAATGGTAAGTTGAGTCCATAATTCCTAATAAAAGTTCGACGAATTACATATTTTAGAATCAAGGTTAGTTTAAGATGACAGAAAATGATGATTTAAACAATTATTCCATTGGGGCTCATGTTATCATCAGGGATGCGGAATGGCGTATTACCGGTGTGGCACCCTGCGATGGTGATATTAAATTAACCTGTATCGGACTTTCGGATCTCGTAAACGGTCGTAAGGGGATTTTCTTTACCCGTCTTGAGAAGGATATTCAAATTCTGATACCAGAACAAACTAAATTGGTGCAGGATTCTTCACCCGGTTTCATAAAATCGAAGCTGTATTTTGAGTCAGTTTTAAGAACATCGCCCAAAACGGATAATTCCAAGATCTATATTGCTGACAGGGCTGCCATGGATCCTCTTCCATTTCAGTTTGATCCGGCAATGATGGCACTTTCCAAGTATAAGCCCAGAATTTTAATTGCTGATGCAGTCGGTATAGGCAAGACGCTTGAAGCGGGAATACTCACTTCAGAACTTATCGCCAGGGGACTTGCCGGACGAATTCTTGTTGTTGTCACAAAAGCTATGCTTCTGCAGTTTCAGCAGGAATTTTGGAACAGATTCGCAATTCCTCTGTGCCGTCTCGATAATGTTGGTATCAGTCGCTGTCTTAACCGGATCCCGTCAAATCGCAATCCTTTTGATTATTTTGACAAGGCAATCATTTCCGTTGATACATTGAAGCAGGATAAGTTTCTTGCATATCTGGACAATGCACGCTGGGATCTGATCATAATTGATGAGGCCCATAATGTTGCTGACAGGAGGGGGACAGCAAAGTCCAGCATGCGTTCACATCTGGCGAGGCGTTTGTCCCGGTGTTCCGACAGCATGATTATGCTTACTGCAACCCCTCATGACGGAAATCAGAAAAGTTTTGCAAGTCTCCTGAATATTCTTGATCGTACAGCAGTTGTTGACACGGATAACTATACGGCTGACGACTTTGTTCACAAGAATCTTGTTATTCGCAGATTCAAGGCGGATATTTGTAATCAGGTCGAAGAGGAGTTTAAGTCCAGGAAAACCGAAACATTTGAAATCAGGGCTTCATCTGAAGAGAATTGTGTTTTTGAATCACTTGCAGGACTGTTTGCTGATGAAAAAAACTCTGCAAAGGCGCATGATAGTCTTTCTTTCTTAAAAACGAGGTACAGGAATTCCAGTCATCTTCTTTCGAGCATTCTGACGAAGGAAATTTTTTCAAGTCCTGACGCATGCCAGAAAACTCTTGTTAAAAAGAGGAATGAATTAGAGAAGAAATGCTCAGGTGAGAATCAGACTGCTAAATTATCAAAGTCTGACAAAGAAAAATTGAAAACTTATATTTCGAAAATTAAAACCCTGATTGAACAGGTTGAGAAAATCACGCCTGACAGGTTCAGTAAGTTTCAGTTTCTTATTCGTTTGCTGAACAATGAATCAGTCGGTGAGAAACGATCCTTTAAATACGGCTGGAACAAGGATGACAGTAATGATCGGCTTGTTATTTTCACTGAATCCATTCCCACTCTGAATTTTCTTTTTGATAACCTGCCGGAAAAAATCGGACTCGATAAAAATCAGGTTGCAGTTCTTAATGGCAGTCTAGCAGAGAATGAAATAGCTGACATAGTTAATGATTTCAACAAAAAAGATTCGTCTGTCAGACTTCTTCTCTGTTCCGATGTTGCTTCCGAGGGTGTCAATCTTCATCATTATTCTCACAGAATGATTCATTTTGATCTTCCCTGGTCTCTTATGACCTTTCAGCAGCGTAACGGCCGAATTGATCGCTACGGTCAGAAATTCCAGCCGTCCATTATCTACCTTCAGACTCTCGCAGAGAATGACAAAATTCGCGATGATGCCGGTGTGCTTAAGAAACTTGAAGAAAAGGACAGGCAGGCGCAGATAAATATTGATGATCCTTCTGCGTTTGCCAAAAGTGAAGATGAACAAATAAATGACACTTTTGATGTAATCGAGGGCAATACCCCGGGATTTGATTCAAAGACGAACGGATCCGGAACCTGGGATCTCGGTTTACGCGATTCTTCAGCTGAAACTTCCTCAGTCGCAGGAGCTGATCTCTCAGATGAAAACAGTTTTGATTTGACCGAACTTCTGTTTGGAGATGATGAGACTGATGACAGCGGCAGTCAGAATGCTGATCCGATTGCAGAAGCTTTCAAATCCGGTAAATTTGCCCGTGTGATGAGCAGGAGTGAATTCAGCGAGCATCTTGCCGCTGAAAAGTCGCTGTTTTCATCTGATTTTGATTTTGTCAGAAGTATCCTTGAATACCGAAACGGCGATATCGGGGACAGCAGAAGAATGTCCATTGCCTTTGATGTAACAAAGGATGAATCCGGCAGGGACAGCGGTCTTATGATTACTCTGACGAAGCAGCTGAAAATGCTTCTTCCTCCGGATATTGTTCCTGAAAACGGGGTTCTTGAACTCAGCGGGAATGTTAAATCAATACTCAGGGAAATTGACTATGTCCGTACAACTGACAGTGCCTGGCCGAGCAAGCAGCTGCTTTATCCTCTTCATCCTGTAGTTTCCTTTCTGACTAACTACGCGCTTTCAGTTTACGGACGCAACAGTGCTCCTGTACTTGGACTTTCTGCAGTTCCTGAGACGATATCATATGTGATAATTGAGGGAGGATATCCGAATAAAAGAGGATACAACCCTGTGCATAATCTCTTTGTGATTAAATGGGATTATTCAAGAAATGAAGATTTTATTGGCACCTCTTCTCCTGATCCAAAATATTCACATGTAATGGATTTCTTTGATTTTATCGAAAAAATCAAATTAAATGTCAGAACTTCAAATACAGGAAAACAGGTTGACCTGGATTATCTTAGCTCCCTTATCAAACCATCCCTTGAAATTGTTAAGGGCAGGCTTGCCGATATGAAGCGTAATTTTGAGAAGGAAGCTGCGAAAAAAAATAATGATTACGTGGAAGGTCTTAAAAGATTAAAAGACAAAAACATTGAAAAAATTGAGAGCAAGCACAGTGACTGGAAAGATCAGCAGAATCAGACAACACTGACTCTTCAGCTCGGCACAAGGGAGAAAAAGCTTAATAATGCCATCAGAGAACTCGAGGAAATATTCGATGATGAGAAAAGATTTGTAGAAGAAAATTTAACTCTTCACAATGTTCCTTATCTTAAAGTGATTGGAATAGTAACCGGCTGTTCAAAAAAGTAAGAATGGTATTTTTACGTACGGAGACGCAAACTGCAATTCTGGTGAAGAAACAAGTTTTACGGGTATAAATGGACACAGTTTGAACTGAAACCTGCCGAGTGAAGAAATGCTCCGGAAAAAATTTAGGAAGATGGTGACTCAGTTTCTGAATATATTTCCGGCACCAGGTGCGGCTCAAAACTTAATTTTTTCATCGCCTGTTTTTAGCATTTGGCAGGCTCGTTGGACTTGCGGAAAATTTTAATAAACTTTGATCCCATCAGGTTCTCCATGCCTTGACGGAGCTGTGATCATTACTGTGCTGATATTGAAGGTTTGCTTTAACTGATTTCATCTTTTTAGAATGCTGCGCTCAGTACCTGAGCTGGATAAATGTTTAATTTAGGAGTGGACTATGGAATATGTGGGAATTGTCAATGAACAGGATTTTTATAGTCAGCATTACCTGAACGAAATTTTTGAGGGTGAAATTTCCGATTTGATCAAATCCGAAGATAAAAAGGAAAGTGACTCCAAGGCCGGTATCAGGCGTGCCAGGGCCGTGGGAACCGACACTTCCGGATTATCCGTTTATCAGACATCCTGGGATAAACTTTATTCCATGGCAAATTCGTACGTTAATGATTTGTTTAAGCTGGAAATGGAGGGTGACGAGGATGATTTTCTTGTCCATGAAAGAAGTCTCATACTGAGAATTCTTTCTTCGCTGAAATATCCTGTTTCTCCTGAAACTCCAAATTCCATAGAAAAAGCATATCTGGCGGATTTTTCATACAACAAAACATCCTTTTACCTTCCATGTGCGTATGTCTGCAAAAATCCTGATAACAGGCCGTATCTGTATGTGTTTCATGTAACCTCTTTCAACAACCCTAAAAATCCATCCGATCGGGCATATCGTTCTTCGGATTTTTCCGGCTCTGCTGATGTGAACGATGACGGTTACGCCGGCGAAACTGAAGAGCATGAAGGTACGCACAATTTAAAGGATTCAGAGAAGGTTGCATTTGATGAGATAGATCCTCTTGAACTGTATGTTCCGGTCAGGGTTTTCGATCGCTTTATCCAGGCTCATACAGGAATTCACAACGGCGATGTCAGTTTCAGGGCTGAATACAAATCTGTCAGCGAGTTCAGTCGACTGACATGGGCTGAGTTTCTCAACCGTTCTGTTTTCAATTCTGAAAACAGTCCGCGCTGGGTTATACTTGCCACTCCGTACCAGTGGGTGCTGGTGGAAAGAACAAAGTTTGTACAGCGTCGTCTTCTCAGATTCAACTGGAAGCAGCTGTTTACCCGAAAGGAGAAAAGGGTGCTGCAGGCTGTCAGTGTTCTTGTGGGCAGCGAGGCATTTGATATTCTTAACGGTTCCTGCCGTCTTGACAGTCTTGATGAGAGTTCTTTCAGGCATGCCCAGGGGGTTTCTGACAGTCTCAAATATACTATGAGAAGATCCATAGAGCGTCTCGGCAATGCCGCTGTGGACTATCTTGTGAAAAATAACTTGCTTCGCAAACCCCGGGGAAAGGATCTTGCAGAGCAGCTTTCAGCAGAGCTCCTTCGCTATATGTACCGGCTTCTCATGCTGTTTTTTATTGAATCACGCCCCGAACTTAAATACGTTCCGACAAATGACGAGAATTATGAGCTTTCATACTCAATAGAGAGTCTGAGGGAACTGGAGGATGTTCCTCTGATCAAGGACGAGGATCGCAACGGCGCGTATTTTCACAGTACCATCCAGAATCTCTTCAATTTTATCAGTAAAGGAGTCAACGGCGGCGACAGCCGCAGTTCATCGAATCTTTTCAGTATTCAGAAACTTGATTCACGTCTGTTCGATGATTCAGAAATGAAGCTTTTAAGCAAGGTCGTTTTTCCTAATTATATCCTGCAGGATGTGATCAGATGGCTCAGTCTTTCAGTTTCCAATGATAAAAATGCAAGAACCGGCAGAATATCCTATGCTCATCTTGGTATCAACCAGCTGGGTGCTGTCTATGAAACCCTTCTGTCATACAGGGGGTTCTTTGCCGACAGGGATCTGTATGAGGTAAAAAAGGCCGACAGCAAAGGCAATGAGCTTGATACGGCATATTTTGTTTCAGCTTCAGAACTGGACAATTATTCCGAGGAGGAGCGGGTATTCGAGTATGATCCCGTTCATTCGGCAAAAAAACTCAGGAAATATCCGAAGGATTCGTTTATATACCGTATGTCAGGTCGTGCCAGGGAAACTTCCGCCTCCTACTATACACCGGAAACTCTTACTCGATGCGTAGTTAAATACTCTGTCGACGAACTTTCCAGACAGCAGCTTGATCAACTTGCCACGGACAAAGAAAGAGCTGAAAGGATCCTTTCCTGGCGTATCTGTGAGCCTGCCATGGGATCGGCCGCATTTCTGAATGAGGCAACAAATCAGCTGGCAGAGCTGTATATGAAGTATGCCATGAAAATTCCTGGAGCTCCGGCTCTTTCCCAGAAGGAATACCGTGATGAGCTGCAGAAGGTAAAGATGTACATAGCCGATCGCAATCTTTACGGCGTGGATCTTAATCCGACCGCAGTTGAACTTGCGGAAATCTCCATATGGCTTAACACGCTTTCAGCCGACTGCTATGTTCCAAATTTTATCGGACAGCTTCAGTGCGGCAATTCGCTTATAGGCTGCCGCCGGGAAGCCTTTTTCTCTGCGGATTTGAAAAAATCCATCAAAAAGGCAAAACCCCACAGAGTTGGATCTGAACGCCTTCCGGAAGGGCAAATCTGGCATTTTCTTGTACCGGGTGACAGAATGGCTTTCTATGACAATAAAGATATAAAAAGTCTTAAGTCCGAAGAGATAGCAGATATCGGAAAATGGTCGAAAAATTTCTGCAAACCGTTTACTGATGAGGAAATAGAACTTCTTGAAAATCTGTCGCAGCGTATTGAAGATCACTGGCAGAATTATGCCAGACAGCTTGGCGACATTCGGAACCTGCTTAAATATCCCCGCTCTATCTACCAGCATGAGGAGACAGTTACAGGACAAAATCTTTTTACTTCTCTTGAGAGAAAGGAAAAATCAGAGATTTTCAAAAAAGTTCAGAATAAGGACGAGCCTTTTGATTTTGCCGAGTTTTCTCGACTCCGCAATATCATGAACTACTGGTGTGCCTTATGGTTCTGGCCTATCAGTGAGGCTCAGATCCTTCCGACCAGAAAGGAATTCATAAGCGATGTAATCGATCAGCTTGATGCAATTGACAAAGGTTCCTCCATCAGAAGCGAACTCTTTGAATCCGGTGTTCAGCAGGAAATGTTCACAGATGAAAAATCTCAGAATGAGCTTTTTGAGGCGGACGGCAGTCAGGCGGTTTCTGATTCTCCAAAATCCGTGTCAGAAAATATTTCATCGGCTGAAAAGGAGAGAAGAGATAGACGTGCAGCTGTTGTTGTAAAGGTCGATCAGAATATAAGGTTTCTGCACTGGCCGCTGAGGTTTGCCGATTTCTTCATCACCGGGGAGGATGGCTATCCCGGATTTGATCTGACTCTGGGCAATCCTCCGTGGGCGGTTGTTTCATTTAATGAGACAGCTGTTCTTGGCGATATTGATCCGGAATTTGTCATTCATGACAAGAAATATAATGCCAAGGCTGTCCAGGATATTCTGCTAGGCAAAATGGAGGTTAACGGAAATAAGTTTTTTGAAAGATACAGGAATGCGGAGGAGTATCTCCTTTCGTCCTACGAAGCGACGGAAGGGGCAAGAAATTTCTTCAATGATGAAAAGCTTTATCCTGAGATGAAAGGATGTAGAACAGATCTGTTCAAGATTTTTCTTCCCAACGTCTGGAGAAACAGTGCCGGAGACGGTGTGCAGGGACTGCTTCATCCGGAAACCCCGTATACCGAAACAAATGCAAATATGCTGCGTGAAGAGATTTATCACAGAATCAGAAAGCATTTTCAGTTTGATAATGAACTTAAGCTGTTTGCTGATGTTCATCACCAGACTCAGTTTTCAGTAAACATTTACGGATCATATAAGAAGGAGCCTGATTTTTACAGCATTAACAATCTTTTTGTTCCTGGTACGATTGACGATTCAATTAATGCGGATATAAATCTCTGCAGTTACGAAATTGAGGGCAGAAAGGACGACAAGGGCAACTGGAACACAAGGGGACATCCGGATCGGGTGCTTCATATAGATCATGAAGCACTGCGGAAAATAGCGAAGATTTTTTCCGGTGATGAAAAGGCACCGGTGCTTCCGAACATCCATGCCCGGTCTCTTCTCAGTATTCTTGAACATTTTGCTGATTGCAGCCGTCTGGGGAAAATTTCTCCCAAGATTTCATCCATGTGGAATGAAACGACAGCACAACAGGACGGAACTATAAGGAAGTTCGCCGGGAATCAGACAGCTTTTCCTTCATGCCCCGGCAATGTTGTTTTGAACGGCGTACACATTAATGTCGGAAATCCTCTTTTCAAGATTCCCGATAATCCGTGTAGCAATAATCTTCAGTGGTCAGCAGTTGACTTGACTGAGATACCTGATGATTATCTTCCCCGCTGCAAATATGAACCAAATGTATCGGATGAGGAGTATCATTCCAGAATGGATAAGACCCCGGAAGGAGAACCGGTTGACGGATTCTACCGTTTTGCCTACAGAGAAATGGTGGGATGCGATTCGGAAAGAACATTTGCCGGAGCGATTATTCCGGGAAAATATACACATATTGGCACTTTAAATCATGTTCTCTTGAAAAAAAATCTGCCGCTTTTTTCTGCTGTAGTAAATTCAATAACGGTTGATTATTTTATAAGAACCCTCAATAATGGGCACTTGCATCCTAATGTTATCTGTTCCATACCTTTTCCTCCAATTACACATCTTGCCAAGGAGCTTCTCATTTCCCGGGGTCTTGCTCTGAACTGTCTGACTGTTTATTACAGCGAACTGTGGGAGGAGTATTTTGATGAATCCTTTAATGATGATGCGTGGCTGGATCCGGATCCGGTACTGAACCAGGATTTTTTCAGAAACCTTACTCCCGAATGGCAGCGAAGCTGTGCCCTCAGAACAGACCTGGAGCGCCGTCAGGCTCTGCTTGAGATTGATGTTATTGTGGCGCGGGCCTTCGGTCTCTCTCTTGAAGAACTGCTTACATGCTACCGTCTGGGATTCAGAGTCATGCGTTCATATGACGAGAACACCTACTATGATCAGAATGGAAGAATTGTTTTCACTTCCAACAGCTCCTTAGGTGTTGGACTTCCGGGCAGTGCCAAAAAGAATGACGGTGCAGTCTATACAGTCAGGGGTACAGTCAGAAACAACGGACTGGGCTTTGATGATGTCAGGGATCTGAAATCCGGTGAAGTAACTAAAACATACACAGATGATACACTGCCTGGCGGTCCGAGAATGAAAAAAGTAACCTACAAGGCTCCGTTCTTCAGGAAAAACAGGGAGGCTGATTACGCTCGGGCCTGGAAGGCTTATGAGGAACTGTGTGAAGAATAGTGTTTTCGCCGTCTTTTTTACCGCATACACATGTTCTGATATGACTGGATCCGGGGTGATCCTTTTGTGTTGAGAGATTGATTACAGACTGAAATACCTTTATTTCGGTGAATTCCGCAGGAGATTGTTGCCATGATTCCTTCAATTGTAGCTGATGAAATCAGTACCGGTTTAAAAGAATATGTCCGCAGAGAATTTCCTGTGGCGAACGCTTTTTTTATAGATGATGACGGCCGGACTGTTGTAGATCGCTTTCTGGACAAAAAAGACGACCTGGGCCGTGCCACCAGTCTGGTAAAAGGTCCCTGGGTTGAACTGAAGCTTCCTTTTAAGAAGGCAGATCGCACCTGCGACAAGTTTTTCCCGAATCTTGCAGGTACCGGATTCATAGACAGTTTCACGCCGTATCTTCATCAGATGAGAGCATTTGAGAGACTGAATTCAGACAGTCCGAAGAGCACAATAGTGGCAACCGGCACAGGATCCGGAAAAACAGAGTGCTTTCTTCTTCCTATTCTTGACTACTGCGCACGCCACAGCGGTGAAGACGGCATCAAGGCCGTAATAATATATCCCATGAACGCTCTGGCTGCAGATCAGGAAAAACGACTTGCCGGTTATATTTTCAAAATCGGTGCCGCCAGAAAAGTCAAAATTACGGCCGGCATTTACACCGGTGATACGGCAAATCACTACGGTGCAAGTCCTTTCAAGGAGATGACGCAGGATCATATTATCAGGGATCGCAACCAGCTTTGCAGCAATCCACCGGATATTCTTCTTACCAACTACAAGATGCTTGATTTTCTTCTTGTCCGTCCTGATGAGCAGTCTCTCTGGAAATCATCGGAATCCGGTACGTGCCGCTTTATCGTAGTTGATGAACTTCACACCTTCGACGGCGCCCAGGGTACCGATTTAAGCTGTCTTATCCGCAGACTGAAGGATCGTCTGGGACTGGATCAGCACACTGCATGCATAGGCACTTCGGCAACTTTGGGAGGAGAGAAGGGGAGTGAAGAGCTCTGCAGATTTGCGTCCGAAATTTTTGATGTCACAATTACGCCTGATGACGGATTAATCACAGAGGATCGTCTGAATCCTGATGACTATCTTAACAGTTTCGGTGCCTGCGTACCGCTTGGATGCTATCCTCTTGATACGATTTCAGGAGTAAAGAAGTCCTCCATGTCCGGTTACATCAGGGATGTTGTACTGGAACAATGGTTTGCCGGTGCTGACATTCCCAATCTTTTTGAATCTTCTACCGTAGCTGACGATAAAACACAGGATATTCCCTCCAGTTTCAGCATTCTTCTTGGAAAAATTCTTCCTCATCTTGACGGTTTTAGAGAACTGATCAGAGATCTTACTACGCCGATGCTTGTTCGCGATCTTGCAGAAGCATGGTATGAGCGCAATGTGGGTGGCATTAAAGACGAGTATTCTGATGACCGGGAAAATGGCATAACTGTAGCCAGTGAAATGATCAACAGTATTCTGGCTATGATATCTGTTGCCAAAACGGTTAATTCTGATTCCGAATCCGGCTTTGCCGGCGGGCAATCTGCAGGCGCTCTGAGCGGTTCTGCTTCAGATTTATCATCAGGCGCATCTGCTGCCCAGGGATTGAAGGATCAGCACAGCTGGATGCTAACTGAAAAAGAACTGACTGCGGATAAAAAATCTCTGCTTCCGTTTCTTAATGTACGTTCCCAGCTTTTTGTGCGCTCTCTTGTAAACGTGGTTACAACAGTTGATCGTGATCCTGTTCTTTATCTTGCTGCAGACAAGGCTGATATAACGTGCCCGCTTTCCCTTCCGCTTATCAGCTGTAACTCCTGTGATCAGAACATGTGGGGAGGAGTGTGTCCAAATCCTACAAGCTCGGATGCCGCGATAAGGGGTGATCTGAGAGATTTCTATGACAAATGGTTCAATAATGATCCGACAGTTGAGATTTTGATCCCGGTTAAGGAGGAGTCTGATTTCAGAGAACATCTCCGGCAGCACCGGAAGGAGGTGTACGGGATCTGTCCGGACTGCCGCAGACTGTTTATTCTGGACAATCCGGCTTTCGTCAGGGATTATTTTGAACATAAGCTGGGATGCCCAAGTTGCGGCAGCCAGAATATTGTAGCTGTCTGGAAGCCAAATCTGAGGCAGAATTCAAGTATTGATGAAACAGTGCGTTCGAATGTCTGTCCGCACTGCGGAGCAAGAAATACTCTGCGTATTATGGGAAGCCGTTCGGCAACGCTGTCTGCAGTGGTGGCTGATATGCTGAACGGCAGTGCCTTTAACCAGGATCATAAAATTATCGCCTTTAATGACTCTGTCCAGGATGCCGCTTTCAGGGGAGGTTTCATTGCCGCCAGAAACTATCATGCAACTGTCAGAAGGGCGATAAAGAATTATCTTTCATCCTTTATTCACGGATCAAATTCTCTCAATGAATCTCTTAAAAATTTTACCAATTACTGGCTGGGTCGCTTTGAATCTCAAATCAGCAGCCAGGAGAAACTTAAAGAGGCCGGTATAACTGATGAGCATATGAGAAACAGCCATGTTATGCTGCTGAAAAAGGCCGAATTTGTTTCTACATTTATGCCTGCAGATATGCAGTGGTGGCGTAGCTGGAAATCTTTTACTGATCTGTCTCTCGGCAGCATTAGGGAATTTTATGATGCCTTGAGTTCAGATTTTAAAGATCAGTTTGAAGCTCTCTACAATGCCGTGAGGCAGAGACTCATTTTTGAATTTTGGACGGAAATCACCATTAGGTCTCCGATGGTACACAGTCTTTTGAGTTCCGGAACTGTGGCGGCAACACTGGATCCTAAGATTCTGCGAAAACTTAAAGAATGCTCCGGTGAGATAGTCAGAGACATTCAGGAAAATTTCAATCTTGTAACGAACAAAGACAGTCTCAATAATTTAATTGCAGGTCTTATATACCGGCTGTTTACATCAGGTGCGATTGATCCTACCGGTGTTCAGGGCAAGGGAAGGCTTGGCAGTCAGACTATACAGGCCCAAAGTATTGAAAATGCACTGTACGGTTATTTGAGAACCGGAAATCTGTGGCTTTATTTAAACGGCTCCAAGTCCCGTTCAATTCTGCCGAACTACGGTCCGAAGAGACTGCCTCCAAGAGGTCTTGCTCTCAGTCTGAAGTCAGTTCAGAAGGATGACTATACTGAAATTATTGAAGGATCTGGAAAGAAGACCTGGTATACAACATGGCTTTTCAAGAATCTGGATATAAAAGATGTCAAACTGCAAGTACTGGTTGAGGATATTTATAAAACAGTTCTTAACCATATGAAGGAAGCTGGGATTTTAGGCTGCATAAAAAGGGATAACGGGGATCTCATCTGGCTTGTCCCTTTTGACTCAGTCTATCTTTCCGATGACGTAAGAACTTTAAGGTGCAGCTGCTGCGGCCAGAAATATAATTTTGCCTCCAGTCTGGCAGAAATTATGAATGACTCACCATGTCTTACCGAATCATGTACCGGCACGCTTAAAGATGCAGACATCCTACGGGAAGATCAGTCAACGGCACTTGCTCCGGTACGCATTATAGAAGCCGAGCATACAGCTTTAATTTCCGGGGATGTACGTGAGCAGGTTGAAAAATCCTTCAGCAGAAATAATTTTTCCTGGGGAATTAATTTTCTTTCAGCAACGCCGACACTGGAAATGGGTATTGATATCGGTTCTCTTTCGACTGTCCTTTTATGCAATGTACCTCCTTCCCAGGCAAATTTTCTTCAGCGAATAGGCCGTGCAGGAAGACGGGATGGAAATTCCATTGCGATTACCATGGTGGAGCGTTCTCCCCATGACTTATATTACTGGGCTGATCCTGAGGAAATGATCAAGGGTGACGTCCGCACTCCCGGAGTTTTTCTCCAGGCGGTTTCAGTTTTGGAGCGTCAGCTTTTTGCCTTTGCCCTTGGCAGGTGGATCAGTGAGAATGCGGCCAATGTAGTTCCGAAATTTCTGGACATCGTTCTGAATAATATTATTGCCATGGAACAGGATTCTTCCGTTGTTCGTTTTCCGTTTGATTTTTTGGCATGGCTTCATACCCATGGAAAAAAACTGTGTGACGATTTTATTTCCCTGATAGAGGGAAGTTCATGTACATCCAGTGAAAAGAACGGCGGGCAGAGATTCAGATATCTAAATTTTGAAAAAAAACGGTATCTTGAAAATTTTGTGCTTGGTTCGGAAAAACCGGATCTTGATTTTGAGCATGACAGTCTGGAGCACAGATTGAAAACTCTTCTTGATCGTTCAATTGCCTCCAGAAAGTCATGGAATGATAAAAAGAAGGCTGTTGGCAGTCAGATAAAAAATTTAAAGAAAAAACCTCAGGATCAGAGTATCGAGGAGCAGCTTGCAGAACTTGAAAGTCAGAAAAGCGCAATCCTTAAATATATAGATACCACATTTACAAAAATGTCCTTTTTTAACTGGCTTACAGACAAGGGACTGCTTCCTAACTACGCTTTCCCGGAGGAGAGTGTCAGTGTTGATTCCATTGTTATAAGAAGGAAGGAATACATAGGTGCAGAAAAGAAAGCCGGTGTTAATCAGAGTCAGGAGCAGGTGTCAGATTCGGGAGCGGAGGATAATTCAGAAGAGGTTTCAAAGCAGGATGAAACTGACGCATCAGTATCAGACAGCAGCAGACGCAAAGCAGAAAATGAAAATGTAATAAAGTTCTGTTTTTCCAGATCTGCCGCTGATTCACTCAGATCTCTTGCTCCAAACAGTATATTCTATGCCAACGGTTTCAGTCTGCATATAGATCAGGTGATGATGTATGACGACGATGATAAACTGGCTTCGTCTGTTAAGGAAGGCGGCAACGTTAAAAAGGGGACGGAAGGCGGACTGACCAGATCTTCGAGCATAGAAAAATGGCGTTTTTGTCCTGACTGTTCATATATGGAGAGAATTGATCTTAAGCTGGATGATGAAAATACAGTTGCATGTCCCCAGTGTGGATCTGAAGGTTTCAGCGATGTAGGGCAGGTTTGTGATTTATTGAAAATCAGAGAACTGGTGGCTCATGCAGATTCCCGAAGAGACCGCATAACGGATGACAGAGACAGTCGTGAACCAAATCTTCAAAAACGCAATCTGTTTATAAGCGCTTTGGACAGGGATGTTATCAACGCCTGGGAGACTGCAGATGAAAAATATTCGTTCGGTTTCGAGTTTCTAAGAAATGTGTCGATCAGAGAAGTTAACTTTGGCTTAAGTCATTCGATAAAAAGAAATCTTGTTGTCAACCAGGAGTCTATTCAGGCACCGGGGTTTAAAATCTGCAGGTGTTGCGGTTCCGTATTTAATGAGCGTCGTGCACGTGCATATATTGATGGCAGGTCGAATACAAAACGTTTGCATCTACATGATATTACATGTCCGTGGTATCAGAAGGAAATGGATGAGAATTTTTCGTTTGATGCCAACTCTGAACCATGGATCAGCGGATTATTTCTGTATCGCCAGGTGAACAGTGAGGCGATAAGAATGCGTCTGCCTGTCAGTGTAATGTTTAATGAGAAGAAGGCCCGCCAGGTTTCATACTCGTTAATGGCAGCGATGTATCTCGGACTGGAAAGGTATTTTAAGGGCAACGTAAGTCATTTGAAGATCTGCCTGCAGTCTGATCCTGATCCTGAACACCTAGGAGAAAAAGCTGTATATATTGTAATTTATGACACAATTCCAGGAGGTTCCGGATACCTTAAGGATCTGATGAGAAACTGTGAATCTGCTGCTCCAAAGGCCGGTGACACCATCTCTGAAAGACGCAGTTTGAATGGAGATGCATGCAGTGCTGATTCTGACAGTAGGGAATACACATACAGCAATATCATTCAACTGTTTAGAGAAACTGCTGATGTTTTGAAGAATTGCAGCTGTCGCTCATCCGGCAGGGACGGATGCTATCACTGTGTTTATCATTACGGTGACAGTCTGGACAGAAAATTCATATCAAGAGAACTCGCTGAAGAATACATAGATCTGATTCTTAAAAACTGTGCCGCAGGATGCAGAAAAATTCCAAATCTCAGGAAGATGAAGTTTAATCTTGACAGTTTTCTTGAAGAAAAGTTTTTTGAAACAATTTGCTTCACCAGAGGCTTCTCTGCAAAACATAATGCCAGAACAGACGGAAACCAGTCATGTACTTTGAATGTAATCCTGTCAGAGCAGGGCAGGAGCAATTTAAGAATGGTATTTCCATCTGAATATACAAACCTTGTCAGACCGGCAGGTGATGACGAAGTATCGACAGAAAATTCTGTTAACGAAGGTGACCTGATATTTGCGTGGAAGATTACCTTTCAGGAGGATTTTTCTAAGGAGTATGGCTACAGATCAAAACCTGATTTTGCTTTCCGTCCTCAGGCAGAGAAACTTTGCAATCTTGCAGACCTCACGATGATGGTTTTCACTGACGGATGGAGATATCACGGGGGCAGAAATGATCTGGCTGGTGATACCAGGAAAAGACAGTCTATTCTTAATCAGAAAATGCATGTATGGTCCATTACCATGGATGATGTCACTGGAGACTTTTCAAAAAATACTGCTCTCTCATTAAAACGCATTCTCTCTGATGAAGATTTGAACAACGTAAAAAGACGAATAAAATTTGACAGGGTTAAAGAAATAGCTTTTAAAACTTATTCTGAATTTTTGAAGTCATCTGATATTGATTATTCAGTTCTGTTCAATGATCTTTCAGAGGAACGCTTCAGAAGGTTTCTTCTTGAAAATAACAGCAGCAACAGCTTTGAGTTGCTTCTCGAATGGCTGAGGGATCCTCTTGGCTTTAACACAAATATGGCTGTGGCAAACTGTTACAGAGCTTTGACAAACTTAAAGAAATTAAGCGATATTTCATCTGAATTTTCAGTCATAAAAGCACATTTCAGATCATATTATCCACCGATTATGTACTCAGACTTCAGTGATTTAAATGAATTGAAGAAAAATATATGGTCATTTGAAACAGAGGAAGGAAAGTCGTTTACACGTGGATACAGAACTGAATTCAACCAGAGTGCAAGCTGCATGAGAGCCTCTTTGTTTGTAAATACCGACGTATTTGCGGATGAAGGATATGAACAGGATGAAAAATTAAAAAACTGCTGGCGAAAGATATTGTTTTCAGCAAACATAATGCAGTTCTGCGGTCATTTCTGGTGGTGCACAAAATCTAATCAATACGAAAGCTGCTATGATGAGGATGTTGTGGCAGTTAGAAAGCCAAGAAGTGAAGATCGGATAGATGACAGGTACATTGATGAGCTTGAGCTGGAAGATGATTGGAAAAGTTTTGAATTCAGCCTGTCTGTGAATGAAAGGAAAGAATTTGGAAAGATCCTGAGCAAATTGTCAGGCAGGGTTATTCCACCGAACTGTGAAATTGTAATAAACGGCTATGAGGATGAAAACGGTAATATTTGTGAGATAAGCAGGTGTAATGCTTTGCAGTGGCAGGTACGCATAGGGAGAATATATCTGTTTTCAGGTCAGAGTTTAAATGTTACTGATGATGATTTTGAAAATCTGGCTTATAGTTTGAAATTAAAAAATATCTGGCTGATCAGTACTAATTCACCAGATTGGTTTAATCAGCTGAATGATTTGCTGAAGAATAATTAATAGTTTTCATGGTTTATCGTTTAATTTTACTAAACCTTTTTAATTATGTAAAATATCGACGAAAAATTTAATATATTGCGGAAAAGTCATGAATCACAATGAATTGCATCAAAAGAATTTTAAGACTGGAGACATAATTGCATTAACTGTAACAATCTTTAAACAGAATATAAATTTTATTGGTGAGTATATTAATCTGGATAATGAGAGTGCAAATATTAAAATCGGTATAGGTGACCAAGTTTGTCACTTTCCTCTATCAAATATTAAAACAGTAGAGTATTTATTTAGAAATAATGAATCAGATTTAAATAGTAATAATAATTTTTATAATATTCTAGGTATTTATAAGAGTGAAATTTCATTAAAAAGAATAAAGAATGATGATGTTTTGAGATGTGATTCAAAAGTTAGAAGTGGTCAACAAATTTTTATAAGCGATGATATTAGTATTCTTATAAAAGAATTTGAATTATTGTTGATATCAAAATTAATTGTTGAAACTTTTAAGTGCAATATATTTAATGAGGTAAAGAAATATGCAAATGATTCATATAATAAAGGAGAAAAAGAAAAGGGTATAATTATAGATAGGTTGGGTAAAAAATTCAGAAATGATATAAAAATTCCTGTAGAGTTTATAGAACATTATAAAATAATTGTAATCTGTTCTGGTGAAATTATAAATGATGTAAAAATTTTAAAATCTTATAAAGATATTGAAAAACTGTTATATAAGGCAGATGAAACTTTAAATGGTACAAAAAAGAATTTGTTCAATGTACTTAAAAGACTATACGAAAATTTAATTAAAGTAAGTACTTACCTTGTTAATTTTTTATTAATAAAACTTGAAAGTATAAAGGTTACCAGTAATATTGTTAATTTCAAAGAAACGTTTCTTAGAAGAATCTTTGATGTTACATACTTAAAGTTACGTTTAGAAAAATTATTGGAACTTGATTTGTTCGGTAGATTATTACCGAATAATTATATTAATGTAATAGAAAATAAAGCGTTGAACAATTCTAAATTAAAATATAAAATAAGATTAACATATTATTTACTTGCGTATGCTATTCTTGTGCAATGTGGTAATAATGATTTTGAAATTTTTGTTAGATATATAACAAATAAATTGTTAAAAGACCTCCGGCGCAATACTGAAGATATAGAAATTGATGATCTCTATAATAATTCGTCATCTTGTGTATATATCCCTTTTGTATATAGACCTGATACTGATGATAAAAGATTTTTTATTCACTTAATGTTTGCTCTTAATGAATCCGGCTTTCTTAATGTAAATTTTGATGATAATAATGACGATTTTTATAACTCTTTAAAGAATCGAATTTTGTCTGAATTTGTAAGAAATGAGTATTTATCTTTGAGTGAAGGAATTAATAATATTATATACAATTATTTACATGTTTATTCTAATTCTCTAGATTATTGTAATAAAATTAGGGTTTACTTTGTTGTGAATGATATTATCAGTGTTTCTAAATGGGCAAAAGAATTATTAATTATACTTGAAAATTATGGACACAAATTTTTGTTTGTATTTCCTAAGAACTGCGATAATGTTTTACTTTTTTTAGAAAGATTGATTGAAATTACAAAAAAAGATAATCAAAAATTCGAGCATAAAGAAGCTTTGCTGAGTAGATCAAGAGATTATTGCGAGTCTTTGATTGCAATTCATTCTGATGATTATTTTACGTTCTATATTTATAATTGTTTATCGCAGTTAAATGATTATACTCATAGCAATACTTTCAGTATTTTGTTCTATAAAAGATTCGTTCCTGTTATTTCCATTATTTTACTTGATGATTACATTTCTTTTGATGACAAAAATTCTATTTTGATTCTTCCTATAACAATACGTGCTGAGACTAATCGACAATGTCCTGCATATCGTTCTTTACTTGTTAATACAAATTTATCTGACGAATCTGTAGAAATTGACCTGTCTCAAAAGATATTTAAAGTTAATAATGATCTTAATATCATTGTCAAAATTCCATGTAGAATTCATAATCCTGATTTGCAGTTTTCTGTAAATATGGCAGCATCTTCTGAAGTTGTAGATGAATTTTCAACCTTATCTAACAAAGAATATACTGTTAGTATTGATTTCAAATTGAATTACACTTATAAATCTTCTTTCGATTTTGAAAATCATACAATAGTTTATACAGATTCAACTTCGAGATTCAATAAATCATTCGTTCTCAAATACCATAAACCGTTTGTCAAAATTAGAAATGAGTTTAAAAATTACAAAAATGGTAGTGTAGTTGAAGATGAGAGAATGTTTTTTGGTAGAGACAGTACTATTCGTGAAACTCTTGATTTTTTCTTGAATCCGAAGGGTGATTTAATTCCTGGCAGGTGCGTATGTTTATATGGGCAGACCCGCACTGGTAAGTCCACAATTTCATTTCATTTACGAAAAAAGCTTGCTCAGAATCCCAACATAATAGTCGTTAATTTTGGTGATATAGGTTCGATAACAAATTTCGAAATATTTTTTAAATATAACTTTATCTATAAAATCTTGGATACGATAGTGTTTGATCATATGGATTTATATGATTATTTGACATCTGTTAATTTTATATTCTCAATTAATGAAGAATCATTTAAAGACGATCCGAATACTTATTTTAATAATTTCATGTCCTCTCTTTCTTCAAAAATCTATAAGTCAAAATTAAATAAGCAGATTATTGTTGTTCTTGATGAGTTTACATATGTTTATGATTGGATAAGAAATGGGGAAATATCAAGTAATTTCATGAGATTTTTTAAGAGTTTTCTTCAAAATTTCAATGTTTCAGCATTATTAATTGGACAGGATCATACACCTCAATTCATTAATGATGTTAGATTTGCTGGATATTTAAATTCTATAGTTACGTTAGAGTTAAATTATTTATCTGAAAATGATTCATCGCTGCTTATTTCAAAGCCGGTTTCAAAGGAATGGTGCGATGATGAGAGCTGTATCTTTTCCCCTGATTGTATTAATTTTTTATATTCGTTCACTGCTGGCAGTCCCTATATTCTGATGAATTTATGTTCTGATTTTGTTGATTATTTAAATGATCTTCAAACTAAAACTGCTTCAATTGCACATGTCGAAGATTTTATTGATAAGCATTTAGCGAATATTCAGGAAATTTTGTTTGAGCCATTGTATTGTGATAAATTTAATTTAGATTCTGATGATGCAATTAAAAGAAATAAGAAACTTTTAACTTTGATTGCCATTAACGTAACATCTTCTGGTTATGCCGATATAGACAAGTTGAATCTTAGTGAATCTGACAGAAGTCACCTTTCTCTTCTAAGTCAAAGGAACATAGTAGAAATTCATAACAATTCATGTAAAATCAAAGTTAGATTGTATTCTGAGTGGTTGAAGCGACTGAATAGGAGTGTATATGAAAGTAGATAATTTGTTCCAAATTGGAAATCAGGTTTCCGGAAAATCTTTTATAGGCAGGAACAAATTGCTTGCAGAATATCGAGAATCATTTATAACCTCCACTCAAAGGAAAATTTTTTCTGTTGTCGGACTATCCAGATCAGGTAAAACTTCTTTTGTTAAAAATGTTTTTGAAGGACATGTTCCAAGCAATGTTTTTTACTATTATTGCGACGTTTCTATATGTGATACTTTTTTTTCTCTTTGGTACTCTTTATGTAAAGATCTTGTGGACTTTATCGAATTTAGTCTTGATACGTCTTTGTATGATCAGAAGTTCATCGGTATGTTGAATACTACACTATCTACTATTGTTAATTGTACTCAAGAACCTTCATTAGAAGGTATTTCTTGGGAGAATTTCAAGAACTCTATATTCAAAATTTTCAAAATTCTTAAACGCTTAAATATTAGGTCTATTCTCGTTTTTGATGAATTCGATCACGCTAAAACATTATTCTCCAAAGGAACAACTCATTACTCTCTTTTCAGATCTTTATTTTCTGATGGTGAATTTGATATTTCAGCTATTACCATTTCAAGAAAGAAAATAGAGACTATCGAAGGAAAGGTTTATCAAAGTTCTACGCTTGCCAATGTTATGGATTTTCATCCTTTTAAAGGTTTTGATGAAGATGACATGTGTGCTTATTTCAACATTTTTAAAGATGTTTACAATATATCTTTATCAGACATTGATGTCAAAAAAATCAAGTACTATGCAGGCAATCTTCCTTATCTTTTATCTATTATTGGCTGGTATGTCGTTGATTCAATTAGTAATGGTGAAATTGTTGATGTTGATAAAATATTCAATTTAAAGTGTACCAATATAAGGGATTATTATGAATCATGTATTGATCAGCTTTCTAATAATTCATATTTAAATAAGATTATCTCATTTGTAATAGGACCAACAATAAATGTAACTTCGCTCGATGCTGTTGAATTATCAAATATAGGTTATTTAACTGTAAATGCTGACGGATATTACATATCAATATCTGAATATTTTTCTCGAAAAATGTTATCGTTTCAAATGCAGAAGCATTCAATTTGGTCTGAGATAATAAATCTTGAAATAAAGTTGAAATCACTCATTAGGTATCAAATAATTCATATTGCTAATTATGTTAAACCTACTGGTGCCACCGTTAATGAAGTCGAGGCAGATTTGCTTTCAAAAGCAGGTTTGAGGGATACCGATATACTTCAGTGGAAGGGTTACGCAGAGAATTCTAACGAATATATATTTAGTGCTATGAATTTGAATGCCTGTAACAGGTTTATTCTTCGTCATTGGGATATGTTTTTCAGTAAATTTTTTGGCAATAAGCCTGCTGATTATTTTAAAAACAAGTTGTATAAGTGCTGGAAAGCAAGAAATCCTATTGCCCACGGTCATGAACATGAATGTATATCAGATGCCGACAGAAATGAGATAACTTCCTATTGTAATGAAATTTTTGGATTGCTTGCTGAAACTTTTCCAGCTTCAACGATTGTTAAAAAAGATGACGAACTTCTAGCAAAGTTTGTAAGAAAATAATATCTCTTTGTCTTATTATTTGTTATTGATTTGATCATCTGCTCTTTGTTTTGTTGCAGATGTATCCATTCCTTATCGATTTAGGTCCTAATTCATAAAAGTTGTCTTTTAATGTTAATTCTTCATTCTTAATGATTGCCTCTGCATTTTTCAGATCGTATTCGTATATATGGGCTGAGGCTATATATCCTCCAAGGAATCCGACCTTTACTGATAGATCTTTAGCTAATTTTCTTTGAAATTTTGACAATGCTATTAGATTGGCATATTGCCTGCCAACTACATTCTGTCCTCTGTAGAAGAATTGCAGGATTAATTTTTCTTCTCGAATTTTTGCGTCAATCGTTGTGAGACATGGTAGATTTGGACATGTGGATCCCGTTTCCATAAGGCATATTGTTGCCGATTTTGTTTCTCTTTTATTCTTGAGTCTTTGTATCAGCCATTCGTATTGATCAACGCCATTTTTGCAATATATGAGTTCACCATATGTAAAAGGACGATCTTTCATTACTACTCCCTTTTCAAATTTTTCTAAGGTGTGACTCAGTATTTTTTTATCTGCATATTTGTTTATTAGTTCATCATCTGGTTTTGGATCTAATATCTTCAGCGAAATTCCCAGGTATTCCTTTATTTTGACGTCTTCGTCATAATTTGTGGTTCCTTCATGTATAACTTTTTTAATGCAATTTATCCAGCAGTCACCAATACTATCTGAAACAATAATACTCATTATTTAATCCTCTAGATAATTGATTTTTTTAGACAGATACTCAAACCATGATGTTCCACCAATACCAAACCTGTCATTTTCTATTCGTTTTAGATTATAAAGTCCGTCTGAATTTTTCATTCTTACATGTTTGTCTTCTTTAAATTCTCCGATAACTGTGAGCTTCGTTCCTGATATTTCAGCGTATTTGAGAAAAGAATTAATTTTTTCTCGATCTACTGCGTAAAGATGAGACCAGTCACCGCTGCCAAAACATAACTGTGTTTTGCTGACACCTAGTTGGTTAGCAATTTTCTCTGTAATATTCTGTGTAGGAATATTTTCTTCCAGTATTTCAATTCCTACGTTACTTTGCTCACATATGGAATATAGGGATGAAATTAATCCGTCGCTGTTGTCCATTCCAGCATGTATGACTTTGTTATCAAACATTTCTCGTGGAAAATTATGCGGTGGATTTTGAGTTATTAGTGCTTTATTGAGTATTTGTCTTTCTTTTACATTTACATCAAGTTTTAACTTAGTTGCAAGCATCGCCGTTGTCATGGTTCCAAGGTTTCCTGTTATTACAAGTTTGTCACCTGGCTTTGCACCGGATCTTGTTATTACGTTTTCACGCCTGCATTTTCCTAGTGCAGTTACTACCATTGCGAATTTTTCGTTTTTTTTAGTATCCCCTGATGCGATAAAGGCACCATATTTTGAAGCAGCTTCCTGGCATCCTTTCATCACTTCTTTAGTAAATTCTAAAGTTGTATCTTCCGGCAGCAGAAGTGCAATGCTTAAAGCGACTGGTATTCCTCCTGATGCGTATATATCGCTTACACTGTGAGAAACAGCAAAGTCCCCAACGCATCTTCCATCAGCTAATCCTAGTTTGTATGCTATATTCATTCCGGTGCGATCTGTGTTGATTAGCAGTAATTCATCCTGCAAATTCAAATCCATTACTCCACTGTCACTTCCAAAACCGCTAATCAGACGGGGATCAACAGTAAGTAGTGAAGTGATCTCTTTTACAAGTTTTTTTTCGCCTATTTCTTTAATTGAAATATCACTCATATTTGAAGTTACTCTTCTTATTATTCTTATGAAAGATGAATGTCAAAATGTTAAGGATAGATAATTAACATGCAGAATTCGAATTGTTATTTTTTTATCCATATTACTGGTCTTACTGCATTTCGTTCTGAGTTGACTAAACTGCCACCTTGGTGGATAGAACCGCTTCTACCTATAAATGCAGCATGTCGTCTATCAACACCGTAATTTCTCAACCAGCATTGCTTCAATTTTTTACCTGGCATAACATAACATTTCCAAACGTTCTCGTAATTAAATAACTTTTGGTATTCTCTGATGTTCAGAATGTGAATCTTGTCAATGGTGTTGTTTCCTGGATTTAACTCATGGCCTTTGATTACGTCAGCAACAACTTTTTTTAGTATAATCCTTTCTTTCTCTTCTTCAGAAAATGCCGAGTTGTAGAAATCAACGTTCAGCCATTTCCTGAGTGAACATCTTTCCCATGTTGTAAATTCCAATTCGTCATTATATGGTCGTTGAACTACAGAGTATTTGGAGATAAGTAGGACGTATTTTTCAGATTCGGCAATGATAATCCATGACAGAGGTACATCACTTATCATGCCAAATGTTATTTCTCTTCCTATGTTGCTGTCAGAGTGGGTTTCTACGTTTTTACAACTTATTTGATTGTAATTATCTATATCAAATATTGAGGCTTCTGAATCATTCAAAATACCATTGTTTGAGCAGTTCGTTTCAAAAAAATTAAAGTTATTAGATTGGTCATCTTGAACAGTGTCTGTGAAAAAAGGATCTGAAAAATTTAGGGGTTCTGAGTCGTCTCGTATTCCTGTGTCGCTCCATGGATGTGATGGGTTATGTCCGTTTTTTGTTCTGTCATAAAGGCAACCTAGAGTTAAACAGTAAGCAATGTTTGCATTAAGTTTCTTTAAATTTTCCAATTCATTTTTTATTTTAAGTCCTGTACAAACCAATTCTTGAAAAAGTAATACTTTTTTATTTTTGAAGAAATTAATGTCGCTTTGTGTTGGTTTGATAATTTTATGGTATCTGTTGCCGTTTATGATTTTTAGCTGTGAGCAAATATTCTCACTGAAATCTTTATATCTGGTATCGTAATTTTCTTCAGAAGAGCAGGGAATACAGATAAGAACTACATCTGTAAGATCATTAAATAATTCTTTGATTTTTTTTGAAACAATTTCAATAAAAAAATTTTGGTTCCGTCCTTCTTTGAAATCCCATAGAGCTTTTTGAAAATTTATTGTTTCATTGCTGAATATTTCAAAATCACTGTCATACTTTGAGACATAGTAGTAGAAAAAATAAAAATTGATTTCATTATCCGGTAAAGCTAATAATTCTGCTGCCATCGGGTTACCTCGATTTTATACCATAAGTAAGACATTAAATTAGATGTTTAAAGAAGATTACTCTGAGACAACGGTTTCAAGTATAGCTTATAATATCATTGCTTCTCTGTAGAAAAGAGATATATGTCTCAATTTAGACGAGACCAACGCATGAATGTTTAATTTATGTAAAAAAATACGCTTTATGTCTTTTCACTGCTCACTTATGTTTCACTTGAGTTTCCCAGAAGTTTTTTCTGTCTGAGTTCGCGTCACGTCTAGCATTATACATCTCAAAATACCTTTGTTGACATTTAGCACTTTTTAAGTTTTGAAGTTTACCGACATTTTTCCCCTAGGGGGATGGTTACCGTATTGAATGGTAGGTTACCCGCCTCTGTAATCTTGACTATGCAGTAGTACTCAAGGCAGGAAATCAGACCAAAGTTCAAGGCCTACGCATGAATATAAACCAACCAATCTGTCCAAATAGTAACCGTGCTATTGTTTGATGCACCCATAGGGTAATAGCACTTCTGTGAAGATGAATAACGCGGAAAAAGTGAGCTGCAGCTCGAAATTTAAAACAAAAAAGGTAAATGGTCGGAAATGGTTTCCGACTACTCGTTTTTATTGTTAAATTTCTTAGCTAAATTATTGACTAAACTTGAAAGAATCTACTGGGAAACTCGAGTTTAACAACAAATGGATAAGTCCTCGGTAGTCGTTTCAGTCTGGCAATGGTTTGATCTATGTCTGCGTGAATCCAGTCTGACCATGACCGAAGATGATTCATATTTCTTGTCCGGACCTTCCATATCATGACTATTTACCTTCACCGGATATTTTGAACTTAAAGTAAAATTATTGTTAATATTCACGATTATTAAAGTTGTGTATTGATCCTTGGATCACGATATAAAAAACGGTTATAGATGTAGATAGAATAATGCAGTACAGGTACAAAAAATAGGAAATTTGAAATTTTAGATACGTCATTAAAAGGCATGGCAAGAAAAATATAGATTTTAGAGAGTGTTAGCATTGTCATAAAAAAATGAAGGAAGTTGTGCTATATATATGGTTGTGAAAATAATATATCTAGCAACTTAAGGGGGAGAATATGGGACGGTTTCAAATACCAATTACGATTAAGGATGCAATAAATAAAATACACGAACGTAAATTCCTGTTACCTGCTATTCAACGTAAATTCACTTGGAGTAGTGATCAAATAGAAATGTTATTTGATAGTATTATGAGAGGATTTCCTATTAGTTCATTCATGTTTTGGAGAATCTCAGAGCCTTCGTTGAAGAGTGGATATAAATTTTATGAATTCTTGACTGCTTATCGTGAGTATTTTAACGAAGATAACAAGTTTATCCCAACTACAGCAGCACCTGATTTTGATGCAATTATTGATGGCCAGCAAAGATTGACAAGCTTATACATTGGACTCAGAGGAAGTTATGCATATAAGAAAAAAGGGAAATGGTGGATTGATAATGAGGAAAATATGGCTCTCCATAAAAACAAGTTGGAAATAATCATTAATCTTATTTAGAAATATCAATAATCTTTAGAAAGAAATATTCATCATCGTTAAATCCATATGCCTTTCTTCTCATTGTTTTTATCTTGTTGT
>JAEEGG010004981.1_pt1 | contig 31921 bp, 20 predicted proteins | sample 9134161 | NCBI WGS metagenome assembly JAEEGG01 (sample SAMN16246543, study PRJNA631951) | gut metagenome | biome: gut microbiome; feature: rumen; material: CR-attached | host: Bos | place: Iran: Karaj | collected 2018-10
AGGAGCATACCGACAAGCCCCTCAACCAGGTGAAGTTCGCTTATATCGGCGATGCCCGCTACAATATGGGCAACAGCCTGATGGTCGGTGGTGTGAAGATGGGTATGGACATCCGCATCATCGCCCCAAAGAAACTGCAGCCGGCCAAAGATCTTGTCAAGAAGTGCCAGGAAATCGCCAAGGAAACCGGTGCCAAGCTCACCGTCACCGACGACGTGGAGAAGGGCGTGAAGGGTCTTGATTTCATCTACACTGACATCTGGGTATCGATGGGCGAGCCCGACAACGTTTGGAAAGAGCGCATCGATATGCTGATGCCCTATCAGGTCAACGCGGACCTGATGAAAAAGACTGGCAACCCCAAGTGCAAGTTTATGCACTGCCTTCCTTCGTATCACAATCTGGAGACCAAGGCCGGCCGCGACGTTTATGAGAAGTTCGGCTTGAACGGTATCGAGGTCACCGAGGATGTGTTCGAGAGCGAGAACAGCATCGTCTTCGACGAGGCTGAGAACCGCATGCACACCATCAAGGCCGTTATGGTGGCCACGTTGGGCGACTAATCACTGGGAACAACATCTCTAACGCCTTTAACCGTCATGGCGGAGGAACATCCGCCATCTCCCCAACGCGGAGACGAAACCCTTGCGTTTGGGAGATTGCGGATCAAGTCCGCGATGACGTCAAAGGGTTAAAAAAGAAAGGAACCTCAAAATCGGGGTTCCTTTCTTTTTGTTAGGTTTGGCCTAATTCATCAATGGTTCACAACCACGCGTTGGTTGCTCACCGTGCCATCGCTTTGACGGATGTTGAAGAAATACGTGCCTTCGCTGTATTTGCTCAGGTTCACGTTGAGGATTGTGCTGTTGGCAGGGATGGTCTCCACCAAGACACCCATCATATCGAAAACCATCACGCTCTCGATGCCGTTGGCACTCTCGATGCGAACTTGGTTATTGGCAGGGTTAGGATAGACCATCGTCTGGGCTGAGACTTCGTTGACGTTCAAAAGTATTCCATCGACTTCCACATTAAACACCAGTTCTCCTGCATCTGAGGTTAGAATGATAGTGGTTTGTGCAATGCTCCTGTCTTGACCGAGTTCGTTAGGTTCGATAGCGAAGGAGAAGTTTTCACCATAGTCCAAAGCATAAGGCAGTTCTTCGCTGATAATTGTCAGATACTGCACATCGTCTTCGTTCTCTTCCTCGATGGAAAGGATATTGATGGCGGATTGTGAGTTGTTGTTGGCATTGGTGACAGTCACTTCTGCAGTTGGATTGACCTCATCCAACATAAAGTTGTTCACTTCAGTAATCAGGCCTAAATCCTGCAAAGTTGCTTCTGCTAAGGCATAAGACTTGACGGAAACCATATTGTCTTGATACACAGCCTCAACGGCCAGCACATTTAAGCTGTTGGGGTCACCTTCTTGAGTATAGTTGGTTTCAGTGATGTTTTCACCCACCAATTGACCGTTGACATACACATTATAACCTATAGGTGTACCTTCGGCAGGTGCATCCCATGAGGCCACTAAATTACTCTCATTCGGAACAAAAGTGAGGTTCTCGATGGGATAGGGGTGGATGTCCGTGTATTCATAGGCATAATGGCTGTTGTAAACCTCCTTAGAACTATTTTGGACAAAGATGGAAACCTCCAAGTCGCTCATCTCCTCAACATGCGTCGATGACATGTCTTGGGTGAACTCCAAGCGTTGCAGTTCATTGGGAACGAACGTAATGGTGGAGCCTTGACCATTGGGCAACATCTTCATCATGACATGGCGGAACGATGTTTCGCCATTGGTACCCACATTGCCAGTCGTTAGTTTTTCGTTCACGGTGATATACACATGGGCATTGGTTTCAATGTAAGGCATCACGTCGGCAATGACGTGGATGGTGTTGCCTTCTACGTTAAACGATCCTTTGATGTCCATGAAAGCGGGACGAGCAGCATGTTGGTCGAAAGAGGCTTGCGTGACGGCTCCAGTGTTGACGCTTTCGCCATCGAGGAAAATGCTGGGTACAGCACTTACATTGTAATAAGTGCGGCGCACGCCACCTTCAGCGGTGTAATACGGGTCGCCACTGCCAGGCCAGTTCATTTGGTACTTGGTGTATGTAAAACGACCGGCATTGTTGTTGCTGAAGGTCAGCATTTGGTTGTTGACATTTACGCATGGGGGGCAAGTCGAAGAAGTGAAATGTTCAATCATCGGGAAGCGTTCGGCCGTTCCTATTGCTGCGACAAACGACTTGGAAGCGTCGTTGTTGTCGGCGATATCATCCTCCTGGCCATTGACCAAATTGATGCTGCAACTGATATTGTAGTCGCCAGGAACCAGTCCGATAGTGTTGTTGAAAGTGAGGATTGTGGTTTCCAAAGAGCCAATGTTGACATCGAAGGTCTCGGTCACAGCATCAAAGCCTTCCACTTGATAGGTGGCTTCTACCGAAGTGATGGTGGTCTCGCCGAAGCTCTTCACTTTCAAACCGATGGCAACATCTCCACAGGGGATGGTGTTGTCGAGATCAATAGCATTGAGGCCCAAGTCAAGGTTTTCGAGGGAAAAGATTTGGATGTCGTCGAAATACCAATCGTTGATGTTGTAGGAATTGCCATTGAAGAAGATGCAGAACTGCACGTTGGCGTTACCCATGTCGGGCGTGCTGATGGTTTCTTCGACCTGATAGGTGGTGCTTTGGTTGTAGGAATGAACCCAGGCTTGGTTCCAAGTGGTGCCGCCATCGGAGGTGGTGGCCACGCCGATTTGATTACTGCCTGAATAGTTGCTCAAGCCATGCTTGAACGAAACGATAACACTGCTCACGCCAGTGAGGTCGACGGCAGGAGAAACGAACCGCGACATTCCGTTGAATTGGGGTTCCCAGGAGAGGTGCAACTCTCTGGGTTGTCCGCCGGCGTTATTGGAGTTAGAGATGCTCCAGTTGGAGGTGCCTAATCCCATAGCGCTCCAACCAGCAGGTATGGAAGCGCCGTCAAATGACTCGTTGATGTAGAAGGCGCGGTTTTGTGCCATCGTCGCTGTTGCAAACAGCAAAGCGAATGCGAATAGTAAGGTTTTCTTCATAGTGATAAGATTTTATTGTTATGTTGATTAGATTTTTCGTTGCAAAATTAAGAACATTTTTGAATAATAGCTTATTAATTAGGTGAAAAATACCTAATCAAACTAACAACAGAATTCCATAAACTATCACGAGCAAAAAACTATGCTTCACTTGTCGGCCCAAAAACGGGTCAAGCAACTCTGGTTTTGTTTTCTTGATGGCAATAATGTCTTTCAGAAAGAGAAGAAGCAGCACTACAAACAGGTAAGAATACCATGCCGAATGATGTAAAATGAGATAGATGATTAGGCAAACGAAAGCCCCGCCGATGAGCAGGCAATGGTAAATGAAAGCTTTTTTCAACCCCAGTTTCACCACGAGGCTGTTCTTGCCCGAGGCTTTGTCATTCTCATAGTCGCGCATGTTGTTGATGTTGAGAACGGCGTTGGAGAGAAAACCCATGGCCGAGGCAGGCAACAAAACACTGAAATCAAGAGATTTTGTGGACAAATAGTAAGTCCCTCCCACGGCAACCAGCCCAAAGAAAAGAAAGCAAAACAAGTCCCCTAGGCCTCGGTAGCCATAGGGTCGTTTTCCTAAGGTGTAAAACAAGGCCGCCAAAACGGCACCTATGCCTAAAGTAGCAAATACTGTCAGTTCTTGCCACGCTAATTTGGCGAAGACAAAAATCAATAAGGCACCGGAAATAAGGCATAGTGCTGCGGTGAAAGCCAAACCATGTTTCATTTCCCTTTCCGTGATGGTTCCACTCTGCATCTCGCGCTGGGGACCTACGCGTTTGGCGCTGTCGGTGCCTTTCTTGAAGTCACCGTAGTCATTGGCGAGATTGGAGAGGATTTGAAGGAGTATTGCAGTGAGAGCAGAAAAAAGGAGACAAAGCCAGGTCCCTGAGCCTGTCGAAGGGCCGGTTTTATAAGCCAAAAAACCTCCCAGCAGCACCCCTGAAAAAGAGAGCAGCACCGTCCGTGGACGCGCTGCTTTTACCCATGTTTTAAATTTTGCCATAGTTGTTTAAATCACAAAACTTACAAAACTCACAAAACCGCATAAGCTTTTAAAGCCTCAACGTCTATCATACCGTTTGCGTTTTAATGCCCGACTTTAGTCGGGGTGGCAACGGCAAGCGGTTGCGAGCCGTTGCTAGTTCCCTCGACTATTGTTTTGATGGTTTTGTCGGTTTTGTGACAAAGAAAACTATCTCCGACGGCCTCCGCCACGACGGCGAGGCGAGTAGTAATCGCCATCATCATAGCGGCTGGCGCCACGACGGCCACGCCCCGATTCTCTCGATGATGAACCTCTTGAAGAGCTGCCTCTTGAGCTTCCTCCTCTCGATGAAGCGCTTCCGCTGCCTTTCTTGGCACCAAAGCCACGCTCAGCATTGCGCTGCTTGCGGCTCGGACGGTCGTCATCGTCGATGAAGACCTCGATGTCGTCAAGATGCTCTTTCCAATCGGGCTCGAGCCATTCACGACCATCGCGCGAGCGTTCTGACTTGTAGTAGGGACGGTCGTCGTCGCGTTCTTTCTTTTTCTTCCTCGACTTTTTCTCGGAGAAGTCGTCATCGCGACGTTCGCGCTTTTCACGGAACTCGTCGCGTTCGCGGCGCTCCTTGCGTTCTTTGCGTTCGCTAGAGCCTTTCTTCTCTCCGCCGCTTGACTTCTTGCGTTCAGGTTGTTCTTTGGCTACCTCCACCACGATGCCGCGTGGGTTGTTGTGCGGGTCGGCGAAGCAGTCGAGAATCAACGGGACGAAACTTTCTTCCACATCAACGTAGGAGTAGTCGCCATAGAGGTCGATGCGACCAATCGGGATATTCTTCGAGTGGGTGACATCGTTGATCTTTCCGATGATTTTCTGTGGCAGGATGTGGTCGTTCTTGCCCATGCCGAAATAGAGACGCTTCATGGTCTCATCACGATGCTCGCGCTCTATCTGGCGCTCCTTGCGGTCTTTTTTCTCATCGCGTTCGTTGACGTTGAGGTCAACAGCGTTTTTGTAATAGTCCAAGAAACGGTTGAAGTTGAGTGCCACCATGCGGGTGATGAGTTCTTCGCGGCTCATCCATTCCAGTTTTCTGAAGACGACAGGCAGGTAGTCGTCGATTTCTTCGCGGTTGATATCGACATGCTCGATGCGGTCAATGTGGTTAAAGAGTTGTTTTTCGCACACTTCCTTGCCTGTCGGAATCATGGCTTTCTCGAAGGGACGTCCCACGATTTTTTCAATCTTCTTGATCTTGCTCTTCTCGCGCAAATTAATGAGGCTCAAGCAGATACCGCGTTTGTCGGCGCGACCTGTACGGCCGCTGCGGTGCACGTAGGTCTCGATGTCATCGGGCAGGTTGTAGTTGATGATGTGGGTCAGTTCCTTCACGTCGATGCCACGGGCGGCCACGTCGGTAGCCACCAACAGTTGCAGGCTGCGTTTGCGGAAGTGGTCCATCACATTGTCGCGCATGCCTTGCGAGAGGTCGCCATGCAAGGCGGCAGCGTTGTAGCCATCCTGAATCAGGTTGTCGGCGATTTCCTGGGTCTCCAACTTGGTGCGGCAGAAGATGATGCCGTAGATGGAAGGCGTGTAGTCAATAATGCGCTTCAACACCGAATAACGGTCCTTGGCGGCCATCATGTAGTAGATGTGGTCGACATTGGCGGTGCCTGAGTTGCGTTCACCCACGGCTACCTTCACGGGGTTGGTCATATACTTGTTGAGGATGGCCTCCACCTCCTTCGGCATGGTGGCTGAGAAGAGCATGGTGTGGCGTCCTTCCTTGGGCATGTACTCGAGGATGTCGTCGACTTCCTCTTGGAAGCCCATGTTGAGCATCTCGTCGGCTTCGTCGAGAATCATCGTCTTCACATTGCTGAAATCGACGCGGTTACGGCGGATCATATCACGCAGACGGCCGGGCGTGGCAACAATAATCTGCGGTTTCTTGGCTAAGTCCTTGAACTGTAGTTCGATGCTGGCGCCGCCATAGACGGGTACAATCAAGATTTCGGGAATGTACTTGGCATAGTTGCGCAAGTCACGGGTGATCTGCATGCAAAGTTCGCGCGTTGGACATAGGATCAATGCTTGAACGCAACGCTGCTCTGCGTCAATCTTGTTCAACAACGGCAAGCCAAATGCGGCCGTCTTGCCCGTTCCCGTCTGTGCAAGACCAACAAAATCAACATCTTGCTCAAGGAGTACAGGAATTGTTTGTTCCTGAATTGGCATAGGATTCTCGAACCCCAGCTCCTTAATGGCCCTCAGCAGAGCGGGATTCAATCCAAAATCGGTAAATTGTGACATGAAATAATGAAATGTGTTAGGTTGTGTTTCGAGCTGCAAAAGTAGTAATAATTAGCGAATTACACAGAATAAATCTTCATTTTGCCACAAAACAGGCAAAACAAAAGTCTCTTTTGCTTACTTTTGCCTCGAAAATGAAGCGAAAAACCCTTCTCATAGTACTACTTCTACTTGTTGCAGGCACGGTCGTCCTTTGTAGTCGTCGCTGTGGTCATGAAGTGCCTGTCTTGAATGTCGACAGCCTTTTTTTCGACATGAACAAGGCCATTGTGGCAAAACGTATTAAGCAGGCTGACAAGGTTTTTACAGACTTGTCGAACAATGGTTTGAATGGCGTGGTGCTCTATGCTGAGCAGGGGCAAGTCATCTATGAAAAAGCCTTTGGATGGCGCGACCTGACCAAGCGCCAAAAGGACTCGTTGCGCATCGATGACGCTTTTCAACTTTCATCCGATTCGAAGATGTTCACCGCTGAGGCCATCATGCTCTTGAAGGCCGAGGGGAAACTTGACTACGATACGGACATCAAGAAGTACATCCCCGAGTTTCCCTATGAGGGGGTGACGGTCAGGATGCTGCTCACCCACCGCTCGGGTTTGCCGCGCTACGACTCGATGGCCGACGAGTTCTGGCCCGACCGCAAGAAACCCTTCTCCAACGAGGCGTTGATCAAGATGCTCATCGACAAGAAACCTGAGCCCTATGGTCCGCCTGATGGTAGTTATTTCTACAACAACATCAACTATGCCCTGTTGGCCACGGTGGTGGAGCGGGTGAGCAAACAGCATTTTGAGGATTTCATGCGCGAGCGTATCTTCGAGCCCGTAGGCATGAGCAGTTCCTATATCTATTCCATGCGCAATGAGTCAGAGGTCTCGATGTATGTGCCTACCGAAGTGCAAGGTCATGACATGTATCGCAGTGGTCCGGTGAAGACGCAAAACGATTACCTCAACGGTGTGATGGGCGACAAGATCATGTATTCGACGGTGGAGGACATCTGGAAATACAACCAGGCCTTGGATGCGCATTTGTTGCTGCCCGACAGTCTGCAAGCCGAAGCCTTCGTGCCGGGCTCGCCCGACTGGAAAAACGGTGAGAACTATGGCTTCGGCTGGCGTTTGAGCCAGGAATACCCTGACATCTATTTCCATTTCGGTTGGTGGAAAGGCTATCGCAGCGCCATCATCCGCGATGTGCGCCGTCATCGTTTTCTTGTCATTTTGTGCAATACCACTTGGATTATCCCCGTTGATGTGACTTTCGGCTTTATGGCCGACACTACAGTGCAGTTGCCGGAGGCAGAGCCGCTGAAACCATAAAAATAGGGAAACCCTTTTGAGTTTCCCTGTTTTCCAAGTTTCAGTGCATTGGCGCCCCCCCATCTTCATTCCTTCTGCAAAGATAAGAAAAAAGACGCAAAAATCCCTTTCGAGATGTTTCGCGTCTGTCTTTCTGGCGATGTTGCCTATAGTTTTACCTCACCACAAGTTTGAATCCCACACCGTGGACATTTTGGATGTCGACGCTTGGGTCGTCCTTGAAGTACTTGCGCAGCTTGGTGATGTAGACATCCATCGAACGGGCATTGAGGTACGACTCCTCGCCCCAGATCTGTTGCAGGGCTTTTGTGCGTTCTAAGGTGTTGCCCATGTTTTCGCACAGCAGCAGCAGCAGGTCCGACTCTTTTGAGGTCAGTTTGTGCTGGTCGTCGCCTTTGGTAAGCAGATGGCGCGGGGCATCGAAGTTGAAGTCTCCTAAACGGAATACTGAAGGTTGAGCCTGCACCTGCGCGTAGGAACTCCAGCGTTGCCACACCTTGACACGCGCCAAAAGTTCATCCATGCTAAAAGGTTTGGTAATATAATCCTCTGCGCCAATGCTGAAACCTTCCAAAATGTCGTCCTGTTCTTTCTTGGCCGTGAGGAAAAGCACAGGCAACATGGGATGCGTTTCCTTGATTCTCTTGGCAAGGGCAAAACCGTCCATTATGGGCATCATGATGTCGGTGATGCAAAGGTCAAAATCATTGGCAAGAAATTCGTTCCATGCTTCTTCGCCATTCTTGCAAAGGGCGGTAAAATAGTTTTTTGAGTCGAGGAAAGCTTTGAGAATCATGCCCAAATTCCTGTCGTCTTCGACCAATAAAATTCTAAATTGTGTCATAATAAAAAAACCGTTTTCTTCTTTAATAACGATAAAATTGCTCGTTTAGTTTAAAATAAGGCGCAAAGTTAAGAAATCTACCTTAATATACTACAAAAAGTTGCAAAAAAAACCTTACTTTCGCAGCATCTTAAATCTTAACAATATGAAAATCGACCTCTCCCATGTCCAATCCTTTTTGGACGAAAAACAAAAAAGCAATTTAGAATCTAGAGTTTCAGAAGTTTACGAAACCATCTTCAATAAGACCGGTGCAGGCAACGACTTCCTGGGTTGGGTGAACCTGCCTTCCGAAATCGATGAAAATTTGATGGCCGACATCGAGAAGACCGCTGCCGACCTGCGCAAGAAGTCGGACATCTTCGTCGTCATCGGCATCGGAGGCTCCTATCTAGGCGCTCGTGCCGTCATTGAGGCGTTACAGAATCACTTCGCACCACTCACTGGCGAGAAGCCGCTCATCGTCTACGCTGGCCATAACATGAGCGAGGACTACCTTCACGACCTTATGGCCATCCTCGACAAGAAAGACTACTCATTGGCCGTCATCTCCAAGTCGGGCACGACGACGGAGCCCGCCATCGCCTTCCGTATCCTCAAGCAACATATCATCAACAAATACGGCGAACAAGAAGCGGCCTCGCGCATCATCGCCATCACTGATAAGGCTCGCGGCGCACTTAAACAGTTGGCCAATGTGAAAGGCTACAAAACTTATATCGTTCCCGACGATGTGGGCGGTCGCTTCTCGGTGCTCACCCCTGTGGGTCTGCTGCCCATCGCCATGGCTGGTATCGACATCCGCGCACTGGTGAAGGGTGCCGTCGAGATGGAGCAACAATGCAAAGCCAACCCGACCCTTGAGAACCCCGTCACCCAATATGCTGTGGTGCGCCAAGCGCTCTATGCACAAGGTCTGACCAACGAAATTATGGTCAACTATGAGCCGCGTCTGGTGTATTTCAGCGAATGGTGGAAACAGCTTTACGGTGAGAGCCACGGCAAGCAGCACAAGGGCATCTTCCCTGCTTCGGTCACCTTCAGCACCGACTTGCATTCGATGGGACAATACATCCAAGACGGTCTTCGCAACCTCTTCGAGACGGTGATTTCGGTCGAAAACTCGAACCACGAGCTCCGCATCCCGATGGAGAACGAAGACCTCGACCAACTCAACTATATCGCTGGCAAGCGCATCAGCGAGGTAAACCACAAGGCCGAACTGGGTACCGTGCTCGCACACGAGGACGGTGGCGTGCCCAACCTGCGCATCGTCATCCCCGAAGTCTCCGCAAAGGTGCTTGGCGAGTTGATCTATTTCTTCGAGATGGCTTGTGCCGTCAGTGGTTACATGCTGGATGTCAACCCGTTTGACCAACCTGGCGTGGAAGCCTACAAGAAGAACATGTTTGCGCTGTTGGGCAAAAAGGGATTTGAAAAACAAACGAAGGTTTTGAACCAGCGTTTGAATCTGTAAATATGGGCTGTAGGGCTGTCACACCGTGGCAGCCGCATAAACGACAAGCGGCTGCCATAATATGACAGCCCTACATGCCTAATTGAAAAATTGTGTATTTTTGCAGCCTCAATTATAGATAACACCTAAAATGGACGTACCTAAAGCCGACGACGTAAACTCACAGTTTACATTCACCTACGACGACATCAAAGGCACCGTGCATGTGGTTGACCACCTCACGGGCGAAGAATATGACCTTTTAAAGGAAGACACTGGCTGGTTTGATGCCGAATTCAAATTTGATGTATAAAAGAACACGAATGACACGGATTTTCACAGATGGAATTCCATGTAAATCCGTGCGATCCGTGTTCAAATAAATTCCGTGTTTATTTCTTGCGTTTCCAAACTTGTGAACGACCCAGCAGTCCGGCCCTGTCCAAAGAACCGCGCACATTGAGTTCGTCGGTCTTCTCTTTGTAAGTCACCTTGGCATTGTAGGTCTTGGTGCTTTCAGGGTCGTAGATCTTGCCTCTCAGTTGGTCGCCGTCAGCTTTCATCTCCTTGAAGAGGTGTGTGCCGACCACGCCTTCGTATTCTTTTGCGTATGGGGCCTTCATCACTTGGAATTTACCGTTGGCGTCTTTTTCGTAAAGCGTGGTAATCACGGCTTCGTATGTGCCTTTCTCTTCATAGATTTTAACGGTGGAGCGCAGATCGCCTGTCTTGTCATCGTAAGTGTTCCATTGGCCAATCATCTTGCTGACTTGAGCCTGTCCGAGCATAGCTGTAGCCATGAAAAGGACTAAAAAAAGGAGTTTCTTCATTGGAATGAGTTTTGAATCAGGCGACAAAAATACAAAAATCGTGCAAAACCCGTGTGTTGAATGTTAATCCTTTGTCAGTTGCCTGTAGGTCACTAGGTTGATCCTATACTCCACGCGGCTGTCGGTGAGTTCGTCGCGACTTTGCTTGAGCATTGTTTGGGCTTCGAGGACATCCGACAAAGCCACCAGTCCAGCCTCGTAATAATCTTCTGTGATTTTTAAGTTGGCTTCGGCATCATCCAAAGCGGTTTGCGCCATCGTGATGCGCAGCCAACTTTGTTCGAGGTTGAACCACGCTTGGTTGGTCTGCAGCTCCATTTTCTCGGTGAGGTCGTGGCGGGTGTTTTCAGCCATCTCGGCGTCGAGGTTGTGCTTCTTCAGTTTGATAGAGGTCTTATGCCAGTCTGTAATAGGCACCTGTAGCACGGCGAAGATCATTGCGTTGGGTTTGGTGTTATCAAGGATGGTGTGATAGCTGGTGCTGCCACCCACCAACAACGATGGCAACGCCTCGCCGAGGGTCATTTTCTTTTTCAGTTTCTCGGCTTCTATCGAAAGTTCGAGAAGGTGGCTTTCGTTGCGCAGCGACACCGCCTCATTAGGTTGTCGGTAATAGGCTGTTGGTTCGGTCTCCATGCCCAAAGTATCGGTGAGTACCATCGTTTGCCAATCAGCGCCAATGGTTTGTGCCAAGGCCATCTTGAGCAGGGTGATACCGTCAATGACCTTCTTGCGGTTGAGTTGGCTCTCGTTCTGCTTCACCTTCAGCTTGAACTGGTCAGTGGGCATTGCCAAACCCGCTTCGATGGCTCCCGACAGGTCTTTGTCCAAGGTGTCCAAGAGTCGGTCGAGTTGGTCTAAGGTGGCCAGTTTCTCTTGCAAGGCCACGATTTGCCAATAAAGCGTTTCGGTTTGAAGGCACACCTCGTCTTCCTTCACTTTCGCCTGTGTCTCAGCGGCATCTATGCCTAAATTGGCGAGTTTGTTGCCATTGCGGATACGACCTCCAACATAGATGGGTTCTGTCGCCATCGCATTGAGCATTACGCCGTTCTGCACAAAGGAATACTCCTTGTCCAAACCCATATTAGCACCGTATTCGGCATAAAGGGTATAAAGAAGCTGCCTCAATTGCGCATTGTCGATGTCCTCAATGCCGAAGGTGAGCATCGGGTTCAAGGCATCGAAAGCCACGGCTTGTGCTGAGACTGTGGGGAAATATTCGGCGCGGGCTTCGTTTTTCGTTGCTCTTGCTTTGTAGATTTCCAACTGACAGTTTTTCAGTTCAATGTTGTTTTCCAAGGCCATTTCGATGCAGTCCTGCACAGAAAGTCGTGTCTTGTCGGGTTCTTGTGCAATGATTGCCTTTGACAACAACACACATACTATGATGATATACTTCTTCATGACTTACTCTTTCTAAATATTTGCCAGTACATCACGGGCATCACGGCCAGGATAATCACCATCGAAAGCACCACGCCGAAGCAGATGACTACGCCCATGGGCATCCAAAGTGGGTTGCGCGAGATGATCATCGGAAGCACCCCCAAGGCGGTGGTGGCAGAGGTGAGAAAGATGGGCCTCATGCGGCGGCTACCAGCTTTCATGGCGGCTTCTTTGGTGGGCAGGCCTTCGTCGGTGCGGAGCGTCTCGGCGTATTCGTACATGACGATGCCATTCCTCATGATGATGCCAATCAAGCTGACGATACCCAACAAGGAGGTCATACCAAAGTCGAGGCCAAAGAGCCACTCGCCAAAGAAGGCGCCAAACATGCACAAGGCGCTGGATCCCAAAGTGAGGATGGCCAGATTCAATTTCTTGAAATAGGCTACTAGGAACACTAAAAGCACCAAAATGGCGGCAATCAGGCTCTTCAGTAGCAGCGGGATAACATTGGTGTTGAGCGATGACAGACCGCCGTATTCTATGCTCACGCCATCGGGCAGGTTTTGGGTGATTTCCTTATCGATGTACTGCTGTATCTTCTTCATGCTCACGGTCTGCGGTCTCCAGAATTTCATGTCGGCAGCCACGGTGATGGCGTTCTTGCCGTTGCGGTGCACCAATTGTGCAGGGTGCCACTCGGGACTGATGTCGGCCACCTGACGGAGCGGCACATTGGCACCTGGTACCATAGTAGGAATCAGTTGGTTTTGGACGGACTCATAATCGTTTGGGTCGTAGTTTTGTTGGGAATAAAATCTTACGGGAATGCCTCGATTGCCTTCCCAAACGGTGGTCAAAGGTTGACCGTTGAGACTGCTGGCCAAATCCAACGAGAGGAAGCCTTTGGTGAGTCCTAGGCGGGCACATTCCTCGGGTTTCATGGTCACCTTCACTGACGACAACTGCTCGTCGTAATCGGTATGCACCCAACGCAACTCCTTGTCAAGCGTGAGCATATAGTCCTTGATTTGCTGCGCTACAGGCGCGGTCTTGCTGTAGTCATCGCCATAGACATAAACCTCAACAGGTGTTGAAACGGCTTGATAGTCAAGTTGTCGGAAACGCACGTATGCTTCAGGGAAGTAATAGGAATACTTGTTGTCCCATTCTTTCAGCAGCGCCTCGGTGGTCTTCTTCGAAGTGGTGTTGACGATAAGTTGCGAAAGGTTGGACGCGGGTATGCTGGGTGAGTAGGTCACGTGGAAACGCGGCGCGCTCTCGCCGATGAAGGCAGTCACGGAGGTGACGCGCTTGTCGGCCAGCATCAAATGCTGCAACGAGTCGCTAACCCGTGTGGTGGCCTCAAGACTGCTGCCTTCGGGCAGACGGATCTCGACAGCGAAACAGTCGCGCTCGGCCATAGGCATCATCTGCACGTGCAAGGCCAAGAACATCAACACGCCTAGGATGATAGAGCCAATACCCATGCCAATGGTAAACAACGGGTGTTTGAAGCAATGGCTTTGCATTTTGTCGTAGAGGCGTTGCAGGAAACTGAAAAACCGCATTTGTGCCCTCACGAAACCATTGTGTCGCGGCTTGTCTTCCGGCTTGATGAACATAATCTCAAGGCCAGGGATGACGAGCATGGCGTAGGCCAAGGATGCCATCAGCGAGAAAGCAACAGTCCAAGGGAAGAGTTGCACGAATTCGCCCAAAGGTCCCGTGATGATGCGCGTCATCGGGAAAAACATGCAAGCAATGGCAGCCGTGGCGATGAACATGGGCATAAACAGTTCTTTGGCACTACTCACGGCAGCATCAAAGGGTTTGTAGCCTTGACTCAACTTGTCTATGTAGCCATCGATATTGATGATGGAGTCGTCCACAATCATGCCGAGTACGACGATGAGTGCCGCCAAGGTAACAGTATTCAACTCAATACCAAAGAGATACATCATCCCGATGCTAAATGCTGTACAAATCGGCAGTCCCGAACTGGCGATGACGGCTGTCCGGAACGGGAAAAGCAGCAGCATGACCACGATGACGACAATCATGGAGATGAGCAGGTCGCGGAGGAACGAACTTACCGACTTTTGCACCACTTTGGGTTGGTCGGTGATGCGGTATAGTTTCACGCTGTCGGGCAAGGTGGTCTTGAACTCAGAAAGCACCTTTTCTACTTTCCTTCCGAAGGCGACGATGTTGTAGCCCTTGCGCATTTCCACGCTGATAATCAAGGCGTCATTGCCGTTGAAGTTGACCACTTTGGATGATTCGGCCATGCGGCGTTCGACAGTGGCCACATCGCGCAAGCGGATGGTGTTGCCCGCCGCGTCGGAATAGACGATTTGCTCTTCGAGTTCCTGCTCGCTGACTATAGGGTTGTCAATGTGCAGCGGTTGGTCGAAATCGTCACCCTGCATGGTGCCTGTGGTGGTCAGCAGGCCTTGTGAGGCGTATTGCAGCATGAGCGTATTGGGACTGATGCCGTAGAACGAGAGTTTTTCCTTGTCGATGATGACAGCTATCTCCTCGTTTTGTTCGCCCATCACGCGCACATTGCCCATCTCGGGAATGGCGCGTAGGCGGTGGGTGAGGTCGTCGGTGTAATCGTGCATCTCACGGTAGGTCTTGTCGGCCGACTCCATGGCGATGAGCAGTGAAGAGGTGTTGCCGAAGTCGTCGATGACGGCGATGGCCAACACGCCCGCAGGAAAACTCAAAGCCTTGGACTCGTTGATTTTATGCCGAATCTTCGACCACGCGATATCCTTGTCTTTCACCGATTCGTCAAGGCTGACATAGATGTAGCACATTCCCTCTTTAGTCACGGAATAGGTGTTCTTGCGGTCCACCTCGGGCATTTCAAACAGCAGCTGTTCCAAGGGTTTGGTAAGCTGGGCTTCCACTTCCTCGGAATTGGCGCCAGGATACACGCCCGCCACGATGCCCAAACGGATGGTATAGGCAGGGAACTCGTCCTTCTTCATGTCAACGAGGGCATAGATACCAAAGGCCACAATGACCGCCACGACTGCCCAAACGATTTTCTGGCGTCGTATGCTGCCGCTGATGATACCTTTATCCTTTAACTTAGCCATTTTATCAACTATTTGTGTCGGCGTTTCGACAGGCTCAACGACCTTAACTTTTACAGGTCCCTGAGCTTGTCGAAGGGCCGTCCTGCTTCAATACTCAACCTTCATTCCTTCACTAACCTTCTGATATCCTTCCACGATGACAATGTCACCGCTATGCAAGCCTTCGCTCACCACCACACCCGTGCCCGAATAGCCCGAGATAGTGATGCTTTGTCTTGTCGCTCTACCGTCTTTCGCCATCCACACAAATTTGCCGTCATTGTTGATTAAGACCGCGTTGGCGGGAATGACAATGCCGTTGTCTACATCTGCACTCAACACCACTTTGGCAATCATGCCTGGGGTGAAAGAATCATCGGTTTCATCGATGAGCACTTTCACAGGATAACTATGGGTGAGCAGAGAGGAAGTCATGTTCTTTTCGAGGATATGGCCTTTGCAGCGACGGTTGTCGAGGGCTGGGATGAGAATTTGTGCCTCGTCGCCGATTTGCACCTTGGCGATTTCGTTCTCCGGCACGCTGATTTTCACCACCAAGCCCTCGGTGCTGATGACCCGCATGATGGGTTTCAACGGAGTGATGCTCTCGCCCTTCACGGCGCTTAGGTTGGTGACAGTGCCGTCGAAAGGTGCTGTAACGGTGTTGTCAGCCAGCATGGCATTGGCCAAATCGAGGGCGGCTTGGGCTTTCTCAAGGTTGGCCACCATTTCGCGCCATTTGATTTCGGGAAGGCTGCCGTTGTCGTGTACCTTTTTTAGGCGGTCGTAGGCATCTTGGGCCTGTTCGAGGGTAGCTTGTGCCGAGCGTTGTGTGCTCTCCATCTGCGGTGAAGACACACGAGCCAGCACTTGTCCTTTGCGCACCGTGCTGCCTTCTTTTACATTGAGCGTCTGCAAAGTGCCACCATATTTGAAGCTGATGTCGACCGTGTTGCCTTCTTCAAGGTAGCCTGGGTAGCTGTTGCGCACCAAGCCTCCTACGGTGTCGATGCGCTGCACACCCACGGCGATGACGCGTTCCTCGATTGGACCGCCAATGAGTCTCTCCTTGAGTTGGCTCGGGTCGGTTTCGCCGCAGCCCACCAGCAACAAGGGAAGGAGCCAAAGGATATGTTTGTGTTTCATACCAAGTCTATTATTATTACCCAGGAACACCAACTCCAATTTTATTCCGTCATGGCGGAAGAACATCCGCCATCTCCCAAGCGAGAAGATGAACTCTTTATCCTTGGGAGATTGCGGATCGAGTCCGCAATGACATTCAAGAAGTGGGTTTTGTGTTCCATGGTTGATGGATATTAATTATTCCTTATCGCCGCCATGCGGATGTCATCGCCATAAATCTTGAAACTGCGCTCGTTGGTCTCGGCTTCGCCTTCGTAAACCATGTTGAGGATGAGCGTCTTGTCCTCGTACATCTGTCCCGAGGCATGCACGCGCAGGTCGTTCTTCAACGTGAGCGAGTCGCCGGTGAAAAGCAGGGTGTTCTTCTTGAAGTCGCGGAGGAAAATCTCATCGTTTTTGCAGAAGGCATGGGTGACCACGACCTCGCCGCCCATGGTGTTCATCACCACGAGCACGCTATCCTTGCCGTTGTCTAGGGCACTGATTTCCAGTTGTCCGATTTCGTTGGGCAGGCTGACAGTGAACGAGTCGCCCGTTCCGCCTTCAGTGACAATTTCATCCAAAGTGACGCTGCCCGAGGTCTTGAAACTGTAGTCGCCACGAAACAGCGGGGCGTTTTTCTTTTGGCACGAAGCCAAGGCCAGGAAGGCACAGAAAAGTATGGGAATGATTCTTTTCATTATTTTGAAGTGTTGGTTATCGTATTATTCGAGATGAGACCACAGAGGACGACTCCTACCCCCAGCCGTCATTGCGGACTTGATCCGCAATCTCCTGAACGCAGGGATTCCTGTCTTTCTTGAGATGGCGGATGCTTCTCCGCCATGACGGTAAAGGTTTTAGGATTGTCTTTCCCGGTCTATTGTCTCGTCCCTGCAAAAATAGCAAGAATCCCCGAAACGGATTCAGGGATTCTTTGGTTTTTCAATAAGACGCGATGAATCGCGTCCCTACAAGGATTATTTCACCACCAATTTCTTGGTCACCACGGCACCATTCTGTTCAATGATATTGACCAGATAGATGCCCTTGTGCCATTCGGCGGCATTGATGCTGACCACTTGGCCTTCGGCTTCGTGCACCTTTTGTCCGACGAGGTTATAGACCTCCACCTTGGTCACATTGGCGCCTTCCACGGTGAATTGGCCTGTTGTCGGGTTGGGATAGAGTTTGGTCTCGGCGGAGAGTTCGGTGACGCTCAAAAGGTCTTCGTTGATAGCGACACTATAAGTGCAGTCATTTTGATCGGTCTGAACCATAAAGGTGGTGACTGCATAGCCTTTCACCATGGCATTGACATACACATTAAGGTAGAAATAATCTGCAGGTCCCACAGTGTAAGGTAAGGTACCTTGAGGCTCAAAGCTCAAATAGTCTGTGCCGTTTTCGGTAACAGACAGCACATTAACAGGAATCTGACTACCAAAGAAACGATTTTGCATGCACGCTTGTTGGGGATTGTCGCCTGGGTCGTTGAATTCCAAAACGGGCGCACCCACAATCACAAAACCACTGTCAAGGGATGTGTTCAGTACCATACCCATCACAATTCTGTCGCCCAATGTGGTCTGAACCAGAATCTCGTATGGGATGTAGGTGTCTTTACCAGGAGCGGATTGGAAATTTATGGTAACCGTAAGCGTTTCCCCGGGTTGCAAGGTGTACGGGAAAGTGTTGTCCCAAAGATTGAAACTAGGTGCTTCAGGCACCACATCGATGATAGTGACTGCTTCGTTTGTTTCGTTGATGATATTAAACTGTCTTTCCTGTCCCATTTGGGTGAACCACAGCGTATCCGGTGTAATCACCAATTCTCCAGTGGGTTCATGTGCCTCCATAGTGAAATGGTGCGGGTCGAGGTCGGCGAAGACGGGCTGCGTGTAGCGGTGTCCCGATTCGTCGGCACCAAACACGTAGTAGTCAATCTCCGATTCGCCTTCGTAACCCTTGATATAGCCGACATACTCGTCGGGGTTGCCTGTGGCGGTCATGTGGGACACCTGATAAGCACTTCCGTCGATGCTATAATAGACCAAGAGCGAATCTTGTTTCAGGTTTTGTCCGCTATAAGCAATGAACTTGCTCACCACGGGGATGGAGTCCTGCCATTCCTGCTCGCCATGAAGCACGTTGCGGTGGTCGACGAAGAGCATGTGGAAGTCCATCACGCCACGGGTGCGGCAGTGCAAGGCATCGGTGTTTTCCCAACCGGTGTAAGTATTATTGGCCACGCCGACAATCTCATAGCCAGGCATGGCTTCTTGATAGACCTGAAGGGCTTGCTGGTTGTAAGTATTGTTGGTGCCAATCGGCACATAGACGGTCTTGTTGAGAATAAGGCTGTTGGTATAAGGGGCCAAAGTGTAGCCACCAGGTTCCTGCACGCGATACACGTGGTATGGATAACCCCAACAGCAGTTGGTGTTTTCAAAGTATTCGGCCACCTGCTCGTAATATTGGTAGCGGGGATTGCTTTGTGGCAGTTGCGCAATCAAAATCTTGTCGGGAGCGAGGTACTTGCCCCAACAGTCCACGTGGGCGATGTAGTCGCCTTGCGGGTCGATGGTGACATGATAGGGGTCGATGCCGAGATAGGCGCGCATCTTGTTTCGGACATTCTCCTCGTTGTAGTTGTTTTCCTGAAACACAAGTTCATCGCTCACACCATGGCCGCGTCCGTCCTCCATCATGTTGCCGCCCGTATGCTGGAGGTTCATGCCGTACATGGGGATGTGCCAATAGTTGGCGAACACCTGCGACATATTATCGTCGTTGGGCCGCGGACGATTGTAGATGTTGTCGACGATGGCAGGGTTGCGGTCCTCGAAGATGTACCATGGACCGTAGTCACGCACCCAGTAGGAGTCGGTCGGAGCATTGACGAAGGTGACATTGCTCATATTGACGCCTGCACCTTGGAAAGTGCTTTGGGCTTCGTTCTGTTGCGAGGTGCTGACGATGCAATACACCATGCAGTTGTTGGAAAGTTGTGCCACGAGGCTGGTCGGGATGCCCAAGGGGTAGCGGATCATCACGCCTTGCATGGGCTCAAACTCGGCCACGAAACGCGGCTCGCCTGTCGGCGGGTCGGTCTCGACGAAGTTCATGCCACGCGAAGTGTCGTACATCTCTTCCTCGGAGAGATAGTGCCACCTCATCCAATCGGGTTTTTGGGTGCTGAGCGGAGTCGAAGCATCTTGGGCCTGCATAGTGGCGGCCATCAAGAGTAAAAGAGTGAAAATTGATAGTGTTTTTTTCATGGTTCGAAAAATTTGCGGCAAAGATACTAATTTGGGATTGCCTGCGGCAAGAAATCTTTCAAAAATCAAATCAAAAATCTTAAAAATCAATTTGTTGATTTCTTAAATGAATGATTTTCTATGGATTTTGAAACAGTTTTTTTTCAATTTCTTCGCGAAGCGAATTCCAAAAAATCACATCAGTTTCTGATAGAACTGCCACCACTTGTCGGGCAGTTCGTTACGCATGGCCTGGTCGTAGTCTTCCTTCGAGCAGGGAATGAAATGGTGCCGCTCGTAACGCTGGTCGTCGTTTTGCAGGAACGACATGTCCATCCACCACTTGCCAGTGATTTTATGGCAAAGGAATACCACATTTTCCTGTCCTTCTCCGATTTGTACGTTGTAGCGACGAAAATCCTCACTCTCCATGGTGGGAATGTCGTCCTGACGGTTAGAGAATCCTTCTATGAAATACCAAATCATCTCGGCGATGAGATTGGCCGTACGTGCGTTGATGTCATAGTGCGGGTTGTATTCGAAGAAGCCGATGGACGAGAGTTTGTAGCTCAGTCCGGCATAGCGCGTCATTCGGCAGGCTTCTTCGCCGTTGAAGCCATTGGGCGAGGCGTTTTTCACGCCAGGTGCATCGGCAGCACGGATGGCAGCGGTATCGATACTCAAGAGATTGGCATTGCGGATAAGTGGTTCAGTCTGCTCGATGTTTTGCTTGATGCTGCCCAAACGATAGGCATCAAAGAGCAGTTGTTTCATCAGTTCAATATTCTCTGTGTCAACATAATACGACTGATAACCGATGTTGGTGAAGTTGAACAGGAAATTGGGTTGATGCAATATGATGTGACTCAAATAGGAATGCGAGTTGAGGGCTTCCTTGTCATTACCGATGTCGAACATAGGGTCGACCGCAGCGATGTTGATGAGTTTGCCTGTCGGTTCATACACTTGGTACATCGTGTAAGTGAGGTCTTGACCTGCTCCGATGACGATAGGCACGATTTTGTGTTTCATTAGTTCTGTAAGAACCTGATTGAAGGCAAAATACGTGTCGGTGGTTTCTTTTCCAATCTTCACATCACCTAAGTCGACGATGTGGATTTGCGGCCAGTGGTCAAAAAGAGGGTAAAAGGCCTTGCGGATGTGGTCGATGCCATCGGCACAGCCTTTGTTGTCGACGGCACCGCGTTCTTCCTTGACACCGACAATCGCCAAATCCACGCCTTCAAGGTCGGGAAATTCGTCTTCCGAGCGGTAGATGGCGATGGTTTCACCCAAAGTTTTTTTTCCTGGTCGGAAGGTCTTGCTGAAACACTTTTCTGAAACGGGTTCAAGGAAAATGCTGATGTCCATGGTGGTATTAATCGGGCAATAAACCCACCTTTAACCGTCATTGCGGGCTTGACCCGCAATCTCCTAAGCATACAGAATACGTCTTCGTGCTTGGGAGATGGCGGATGTTCCTCCGCCATGACGGTTAAGGGTTGAGTGTTGTGGAGCCCACATTATTGTAGTTTACTTATATAACTTCTGCCAGTTCTTATACTCACGCTCTTGCCACGGGGCATTGTGGTAGGCGTAGCTGACGATGGCGGGGATGACGGTGGTGCCTTCGGCATAGACCATCTGTTGGAGCTCTTCACTCACCTTTCCCCATGAGCCAGCCTCGAGCAGCGTCGATGACGAGCAGGCGCCATCGCGCACATCGGCCACGGTGATTTGGATGGCATATTTGTGCATAGGCACTTCGTGTCCTAGGATTTCGGCGCAGACGACGGTGTCCTGAGCGAAGTTCTTGGGTGTGCCGCCACCGACCATGAAGAGGCCAGATTGAGGACTGTTCATCTTGATTTCGGTGAGTTCGAGGAAGTCGGCCACCGAGTCGATGCTCACGTAAGGCTTGCCGGCTTTCTTGCGGAACCACTGGTGCTTGCCGATGCCGAAGCCAGCCGAGCTGTCGCTGAAGGCGGGGCAGAAGATCGGCACGCCGCACTCGTAGCAGGTCTGGATGAGGCTCTCTTTCTTCACGCCGTGGCCGTTGGCCAGCCATTTGCCGACCTCATAGAGGAACTCGCGACTGCTGTAGGGACGGCACTCCAGGGTGTCGGCCACGTCGCAGGTGGCTTGGTCGCAGGCCTGCAACTCTTCCTCGTCGATGAAGGTATCGTAGATACGGTCGATGTAGAGCTCACGCAGTTTGGTGTCGGGGATGACGTTCTCCTTCGTGCCGATGTAGTGCTTGTAGCCGAGGGCTTCGAAGAGGTCCATGTCGATGATGCTGGCACCCGTGCTGACCACGGCGTCCACCATCTTGTTTCTGACCATCTCTACATACACCTGCATGCAACCGGCAGCCGAAGTCGAACCAGCGATGGTGAGGATGTTGGTGCAGTCCTTCTCCGCGATCATCTGGCAGAGGATGTCGGCAGCGCGGGCCGTGTCGCGCGAGGTGAACGACATCTTGCGCATGGCGTTGATGAGTTCAGTCGAGTCGTACTTCTTAATGTCGATATGTTCGACAACGTCTTTCAGTAAGTCTTTTTTCTCCATTGTATTTCAGATTTAAGATTCAAGATTCAATGATTTAAAGATGAACTACGAATTGCACGAATAATGATAATTTGCACGAATCAAATTTTGCAACTTCGTTGCAAATGGGTACGAATTCGAACAATTTGCAGCTTTAGCTGCCAAATTCAAAAATCGGCATTCGTATAATTCGTAGTTTTTTCTCATGTCATTTGTAGTGTCATGAAATTAAGATTGCAAAAATAGGAATTTATTCGGTTTGCGGCTTGATTTCAATAAAAAAGCGGCAGAATTGCTTCTACCGCTTTCGTTTGGTTATTTTTTCTTCACCGCCTTTTTCTTCGGGGCATTCTTCGGGTCTTCCACGATGGCAATGCATTGTTCGTAGGTCAAGGTGGAGGGTTCAGTGCCTTTCGGGATTTTGTAGTTGCCCTTCTTGTAGGAGATGTAGGGTCCGAAACGGCCGTTCAACACGCGCAAGTCGGCGTCTTGGTCGAAGGTGAGGATGATGTTGTTCAAGTCCTTCTGCCTCTTTTCGTTGATGATTTCGACGGCGCGGTCGTATTCCACCAAGGCAGGGTTGTCGGTCTTGGCGAGGCTATAGAACTTGTTGTCGTGTTTCACATACGGACCGAAACGTCCCACAGCCACGGTGATTTCCTTGCCTTCGTATTCACCGAGACTGCGCGGGAAGTCAAACAGTTTCAGCACCTCTTCTAAAGTCACGCTCTCGATGCTCATGTCTTTCTTCAAGCCAGCAAAACGTGGCTTCTCTTCCGATTCGGTGTCGCCAATCTGGGCCACCGGACCGAAACGACCGACCTTCACGTAGACTTTCTTGCCCGTAGCAGGGTCGATGCCGAGCATCTTTTCGCCGCTGAACTTGCCAGAGTTCTCAGTGGTAGAGACGATTTGCTTATGGAATCCTTTGTAGAAATCCTTAATCATGGCATTCCACTTGCGTTTGCCTTCGGCAATCTTGTCAAATTCCTTCTCCACATTGGCGGTGAAGTTGTAGTCGACGATGCTCTCAAAGTATTGGATCAGGAACTTGTTCACCAATACGCCAATGTCAGTAGGCAACAGCTTGCCCTTCTCGGCGCCATAGTTTTCTTTGCCTGTCTTTTCGGTGATCTTGTTGTTTTTCAGCGTGATGATCTTGAAGGTCTGAGGTTCGCCTTTCACGTCGCCTTTGGTGACATATTCGCGTTTTTGTATGGTGGAGATGGTCGGAGCGTAGGTAGAAGGACGTCCGATGCCGAGTTCTTCCATCTTTTTCACAAGGCTAGCCTCGGTGTAGCGCAGGGGATGGCGTGTATAGCGTTGCTGGGCTTCCATCTTTTCCATATCAAGGGCGGTGCCCACTTCAATGGGCGGCAGGATGGCGGAAGTATCTTCTGCTCTGTCGTCATCGTAGCTTTCCATATAAACCTTCAGAAAACCATCAAAAAGGATGACCTCACCCGTTGCCACAAACTGCTTGTCGTTGGTCGAAATGCCGATGTTCACATTGGTGCGTTCCATCTGGGCGTCAGCCATCTGTGAGGCGATGGTGCGTTTCCAAATGAGTTCGTAGAGCTTGCGTTCGTCGGCAGTGCCTTTAATGGTATGTTGGTCCAAGTAAGTCGGGCGGATGGCTTCATGGGCCTCTTGTGCGCCCTTGGTCTTGGTGTGGTATTGGCGTGTTTTCACGTATTCTTCGCCGTAGTTCGCGGCAATCTCCTTCTTGGCCATGCCGAGGGCGAGACTGCTGAGGTTGACGGAGTCGGTACGCATATAGGTGATTTTACCTGATTCGTAGAGTTGTTGGGCGATGCGCATTGTGTTGGCAACAGAGAACCCCAGCTTTCTAGCGGCTTCCTGCTGCAGGGTCGAAGTGGTAAAAGGAGGAGCGGGTTGTCTCGTGGCGGGTTTCTTCTCGATGCCGTCCACTTTATAGGAAGCATTGATGCACGATTCAATGAATTTGCGCGTTTCCTCTTCTGTGTCAAAACGATGCGGCAATTCAGCGAGGAGATTGTATTCTTGTCCGTCTTTCACAAAGGTAAACTGGGCTGTGACGCGGTAAGCACTCGTTTGAACGAAGTTCTTGATTTCTTCTTCACGTTCGACGATGAGGCGCACAGCCACAGATTGCACACGGCCAGCTGAAAGAGAGGGTTTCACCTTCTTCCACAGCAGGGGCGACAGTTCGTAACCTACGAGGCGGTCAAGCACGCGACGGGCCTGTTGGGCGGCCACTAGTCCCATATCGATATCACGCGGATTCTCGATGGCATTGAGAATGGCGGTCTTGGTGATTTCGTGGAAGACGATACGCTTGGTGTCTTTCTTCTTCAGGTCAAGGGCCTCATAGAGATGCCACGAGATGGATTCTCCTTCGCGGTCCTCATCGGATGCAAGCCAAACGGTATCAGCAGCTTTCGAGAGTTTCTTCAGCTCTGCCACCAAAGTCCTCTTGTCGTCCGAGATCTCATATTCCGGTTCAAAATCGTTTTCAATATCGACACTCAAGGTGTTTTTGTTCAAGTCGCGAACATGTCCATAACTCGACTTCACCGTGTATTCTTTGCCCAAAAAACCTTCAATGGTCTTGGCCTTGGCCGGTGACTCCACGATAACTAAATTCTTTGCCATAGTCTCAATTATTCCATTTTGGAGGAGGTTTCAACCCCCGATTTCCGCGTGCAAAATTAGTGGAATAAAAGGTGACAATGCTAATTTTTTTGAAAGTTTTTTATTATATCATTGGTTTTCAGTATTATAAATATGCTTTTGGTTTTTGGTTTTTAGCCTCTGGCTTCTGGCAGTCCCTTTCCCAAAGCGTCATTGCGGACTCGATCCGCAATCTCCTAAAGCCAGGGGAAGGCTGCTAATAGCCAGAAGTCAATAGCAATATAATGTTTATATTTGCACCATGGAACAACTACTAGAATTAGCCCAACACGCAGCCCTCGAAGCTGGAAAGGTCATCATGGAAGTGTATGCCCAGCCTTTCGAGGTCTATACCAAAGAGGATGATTCGCCCGTCACCCAGGCCGACCTTCGCGCCAGTAATATCATTAAGGAGATTTTGAAACCAACAGGTTTGCCTTTTGTCAGCGAGGAAGACCTGCCTCCCGATCGTTCACAGTACAAACGGTATTGGCTCGTCGACCCATTGGATGGCACCGTCGAGTTTGTGAACCGCAACGGCGAATTCACGGTCAACATCGCCCTGATTGACGACAAACAACCCGTTCTTGGCGTGATTTATGCCCCTGTGACCAATCAATTATGGTATGCCGTAGAGACACACTGCGTGTGTTCGCCTGTAACCCAGCGGTCGCACGCGGTGCGCCCCTACACGGTATTGGTCAGCCGTTCGCACCGCACGCCCGAGGTGGACGCATATATTAATAAGGTATTGCGTCCCGCCCACCCCGACCTCGTCATCGACACCCAAGGCAGCAGCCTGAAATTCGCCCGTTTGGCCGAAGGTAGCGCCGATGTCTATGTCTGCTATAGCAAGACCAAGGAATGGGACACCGCCGCCGCCGATGCCATCCTGCGCGCCGCAGGCGGCAAGGTGCTGCGCATCAGCGACGGACAACCTTTGGAATATAGCAAAAAAGAATATTCTAACCCGCCGTTTGTGGCTTGGGCAGCCCATCGAAACACATTGTAACATGTTGATTCCTAATTATACATAAAAAATCCGCACCAATCCGCACCATCGTTTTCTTGACAAGTGTTGCCATTGTGGGGAATAATTTCTTACTTTTGTTCCTATGAAAATGACGTGCATTTTAGTCGGCTTGTTGTTGATAGTTCTTGGAGCCTCGTGTTCGAGAACCCTGGAGTCGGAAATCAGTTGGCAGGAGAACAGCGCTCCCCGTGTGGTAGCAGTTGACACTCTTTTGCAGCACGATCCAGATAGTGCCTTGCGGTATCTTGAATGGTTTTATGAAAAAATCAATCCCACTTGGTCGCCCAGTGCTGAATACTCGGGTTTGATGCTTTCGGAGGCTTGCTTCAAGGTGCGTCGCGAGGTGGCCTATTGCGATGAGGTAGAGAAGGCTTTGACTTATTTCGACAGCGTATCCTCCGTTTATCCCAACGACAAGGATATGGCTTTCCTTTCCGCCCGCTCCCATTACATGAATGCCATCTGTCTCAACGATGGCATCATCTTTACCGATGATTCGCTCACCATGATGGCGTGCCAAGAATACTATAAGGCCTTGGGAATCATGGAACAGCAATTCAACGAAGAGCAGTTGGTGGGACACAAGGCCAGTTTTACGGCTTTGATTTTTGCCCGCTTGGCCAATGTCTATTCCGACAAGTTCCTCATCGAGCCGACCATTTATTTCTACAAGAATGTGCTGAATTACAAGCAGAAAGCGTTTAATCCGCCTTCGAGTTTGGCCAACACCCTGTTTTTCTTGGGCTACGAATACGAGAAGTCGGAGCAGTTCGACAGTGCCTTGTATTATTACGACCAGTCGCTGGCCTGCATGAACGACACCACTGGGGTACTTTACAGGAATGTCATCAACCGCAAAGCATTGTCGTCCTATCATGTGGCGCACGACGGACAGGCTTCCGTTGACGCGCTCAAGCGTATCGCCTGGGCAGGCAATGAGTTTGAGATGTACGACCGCTTTTTGGGTATCGGTTATGTCTATAAACTTGACAATCAGTTCGATTCATCTATTGTCTATCTGAATAGGGTCTTCAATGAGGCGCCAAGCCTCTTTCTCCAAACGCAGAGTGCCGACTATCTGCGCGAGATCTACGAGGACCGTGGCGAGTCGGACAAGGCTGGCGAGTATGCCCGTTTTGTGACCCAAAACACGCCACCCGAGTTTGGCACCAAGGCCGACGAGTGGCGTTTCACGAGTCTGTTTCAAGAATATCTGCAGCAGAAGCAGGAAAACACCCGACTGCAGGAGGCGATGCAAACCCAAGGGCGGGTGATGAGAATCATTTTTCCACTGTTGGCCTTGCTCGTGGTACTCGCGGTTTGGTTGCTGCTCTATCGGAGGCGACACCAGCGCACCGAGGCCGAGAAACAGGTCCTTTCGGGGCAGTTGCAGGAGCAGGGCGAGGCCCTCTCGGCGATGAAGAAACGGGTGGAGGCCGCCTCGTTTGCCGAGGAACCCATCTGCCGCCTGATCATGGAGCGGGTGAACGAGGGACAGTTCAAGTCGAAGATGGACTATAGGGTGTATAAGGACTATGCGCTCAACAAGGAGCAGTTGATGGCCTTGCGCGAGGCTGCCGATGTCCACTTTGGGCAGTTCACCACGCGCCTCAAACAAGACTTCCCTTCGCTGACCAAGGGCGACATCGACTATTGCTGCCTCTATCTCCTGGGCATGGAGGAAGCCGACATGGCCGCCTTGATGCAGCGCGCCTTCAACACGGTGTGCGAGCGCAGCCGCAAGTTGAAGGGCATTTTTGGTAGCGACGAACCACTGTCGACCACTTTGCGTGACTTTGCCAAATCAGACGCAAAGCCTTGATTTCCATTTTCAATGTAAGAATCCGCACCTATCCGCACCATCATTTTCTTGACAGCGGTAGGCTCTGTTTGTAGTTTTGCCCATGAAAAACGACAAACAGTATTCATTTAAACGCTACTGCTATGAAAAAGAAAATGCTTCTGTTATTTGTATTGTGCGCGACCTATCTGGCCTCTTTGGCACAATATCCTCCCATCTCGCATATCGAGACCAATAATGTGAGGGCCACCATCCTTGGGAATGGTACGTGTTTCGTTCCTCAACAAGGCACCTATTACGAGGAATGGCAAGAAAGTCATGGCGATTGTCCTACTTGGGAAGTGCCACAAGGCAGTGGCAAAGAAACGGTTTTCCAACTGGCGTTGTGGTTTGGAGGCTTGGATACGGACGACAGCCTTCATGTTGCCGCTTTCCAATACGGCCAGGTTGGAATGGATTATTGGTCAGGGCCGCTCAAACCCATGGAGGGTACAACGGATCTGATGACTTCCTTGAAGTTTCATCGAGTTTGGAATTTGACTCGCGCTGAAATAGAACAATTCATCGCCAATCATGACAACGGCAGTTATGTCATCCCCGAAGACATCCTAACATGGCCCGCGCATGGCGAGGAGGGTTATGCCGAGTACTTGGCGCCCTTTGTCGACGTTAATGGTGACGGACGGTACAACCCTGCCGACGGCGACTATCCCGATATCAAAGGCGATCAATGCTTGTTTTTCATCTTCAATGACAACTATACCAGGCATACCGAGTCGGGTGGCCCGTCACTGGGCCTCGAAGTCCAAACCATGGTCTATGCCTTTGATGCGCCTGATGATGAGGCTGTCAACAACACGGTTTTTTTCAATTACAAAATCTACAACCGTTCTTCTTCGGATTATCATGAAGTGTATCTTGGGATTTGGAATGACTGGGACATCGGTTACGGTTGGGACGACTATGTCGGTTGTGACGTACAGCGTGGTTCGTGTTTTGGGTACAATGGTACGCCTGTCGATGGCCAAGGACAGCCGTGGGCCTACGGCGATAACCCGCCCGTTCAGGTCTGCGCGGTGTTGGCGGGTCCTTATATGGAGGCGGATGGGCGCGATAATCCTGCTTTCGAAGGAGATTGCGAAGCCTTGTTCGATGAAGCACATCCTTTGGATAAATATGCTTACAATGGATACAATTTCGGCAACGGTATTGTCGATGACGAACGGTTGGGTCTGTGTGGGTTCATCTATAAAAACAATTATAATGCGTCTGGAGAACCCGATAGTGCTCTAGACCAATACAATTATTTGCGTTGTATATGGAAAAATGGCAACCACATGCAGTATGGTGGCAACGGCTTCGGTGGAGCGCAGATGGTGGGTCCCGAGTGCAATTTTGCCTATCCTGGCGACAGCGACCCATGCAACTTCGGCACCAACGGCATCGCTCCCAACGATGGATTTAACACGGAAGATAAATACTGGACCGAAGAGCAAAACGAAAACCAACCCTCCGACAGAAGAGGCCTTGCTACGATAGGACCTTTCAATTTCGCTGGTGGGAGTATGCAGGAACTGGACTGTGCGATGATCACCGTATGGAAAAACGACAATCAGTCGGCAATGGAGCGCAAAGGCGCCATCATCGACCATATCAGGGACTTGTTCAACAACAACTTTGGAAAATAATAGAATGTCTAACTATTTAACAATGAATAAGATGAAAAGATTCTATATCCTAATGATGCTTCTTTTGGCGGGCATCGTGGTCGAAGCCCAGCCCAGCGTATGGGACGGCAGCAGAGAACTATGGACAAGAGGAAGCGGTACGGAAGGCGACCCCTATCTGATTGAGACGGCAGCGCAACTGGCGTTCCTGTCCTACATGGTCAATAAGGATTTCGATACGCAAGGCCTGTATTTTCGTCTTACCACCGATATCGACCTAAATGGCAGCGAAGACCAGCCATGGATACCCATTGGTTTGTATAACCGAGGATTTGATGAGGATGGTTGCGACAGAGGAAACCTAAATAGTACGGGCTTTGCTCCTCGCTCAATGTTCAGGGGTCATTTTGACGGTGGTGACCATAGTATTTCCAATATTTATGTTGGAAAAGAAGGCAGTTATGCAGGTTTGTTTGGATATGCCGACTCTTGGGTTATGGGAGACACTGCAGTAATTGAGAATGTTTATGTCACCAATGGATACATCAACGGAAATGAAAGCGGTGGCATCGTCGGCCATGGCGGAATAGTCATTATCTCTCGTTGCAGAAATGGTGCTGATATTGAAGGCAATAATGTTGGTGGAATTGTGGGGATGGGCGCTAAAGTGGTCAGTAATTGCTCTAATATTGGCCGTCTGAAAGGTTCCAATGTGGGTGGAATCGCCGGCACGATGTCGTCGGTTGAAATCTCCGAGTGTTTCAACGAAGGCGATATTGAGGCGAGTAGACTTGGCGGTGGTATACTTTCTATTTCTTATCAGGCGAAGATCGACAATTGTTACAACACAGGCAATGTGTCCGCAATTGGCGACACATCAGCCTATTATCCAGCCGCTGGCGGTTTGTTTGGCATGGCTTCTCCTCGTGGAGAGGCCAAAAACAGTTATAGTGTTGGAGAAATCACTGGGAACCATCATGTTGGATGTTTGCTTGGATTCACCGTTCGACCCGAGAACATGATTTTCGAAAATTGTTACTACCTCAATGTTTGTTCAGGCGATGAGTATGGCATCCCGAAAAGCGCTGAAGAAATGCGCGAGGAGGCCTTTGTGGATACGCTCAACCAAGGCAAAGCCGTTTGGGGATTTGACGTGAACAACGTCAACGACGGATTCCCGATTTTGGTCAAAACCGACCTCTCCGTCAATGACAATGGAGGGCAACAACTGGCGGTCTTCCCCAATCCCGTCAAAGACATGGTGAACATCGAAGGAAGGGATGTCGCCGAAATCCAGGTTTACAATGTTCTCGGCGTAAAGGTTAAGTCTTTTACCAATACCAACAGGATCAGCGTAGAAGGTCTGCCCGCAGGCTTTTATCTGCTGCGCATTATCGATAAAGAAGGTGTTTCTTTCGTGAGGCGAATAACCATAAACAAGTAAACATAAAAATCTTCATGCAATGAAAAAAACAGTCCTTACCTTTTTGATATTAGTGGGCTTCGCCATGCAAGCCTTTGCCTACGATTTCCAATCGGGAAATCTGTTATACACCATCATCAGTACCGACCCGGCAAGAGTTAGACTGGTTGGTCACATCAATGGTGCGGAAGCAGAAGGTGAACTAATAATTCCTGAGACGGTGGAATATGAAGGCATCCAATATTCAGTCGCGGAAATCGGGAAAAATGCTTTCAGAGGTTGTTCGCATTTGAATGGAAGACTCGTTATTCCACCAACGGTAACTAAAATTGGAATAGCGGCTTTCATGGAGTGTAGCGGTTTTAGCGGAGATCTTGTCATTCCCAATAATGTTGACACTATACTGACAAGTGCCTTTAGTAATTGTAGTGGATTCGATGGCCATCTTTATATTTCAGAGTCCATGAAAAGGATTTATTTGGAAACGTTTAGTGGTTGTTCTGGTTTGACAGGCACTTTGAACATTCCTGAATCCGTGACAGAAATAGATGCGGATGCTTTCTCGGCTTGCAGAGGTTTTACAGGCACGCTTGTCATCCCCAGTTCCGTGAAAGAGATTGGCATGAATGCATCGCAAAACTCATACGGGGCCTTTCAAGGTTGTACGGGGATCACAGGACTGATGCTCCATGATTCGGTACGTATCATCGGTTATTGTTGCTTTGCTCAAACAGGTATTACGGGAGAGATAGTTTTTCCTTCGGGAATAACAGAGATTTGGTCATACGCATTTAGTGAATGCCATGGTTTGAATGGAATTGTCTTGAACGAGGGATTGGAGTATATAGGTTCGAGGGCGTTTAAGGATTGTGGAGGACTCACCGGTGAATTAGTTATTCCTTCCTCTGTAAAAGAAATCAAGTCTTATGCCTTCCAAGGGTGTTCGGGTATTAACAGTGTTGTATTGAGAGAACCGCCTGATAGTTTTGAGGTTGGGGTCTTTAGTTTTTGTAGCAGCGTTACTACCGTTATCCTACCCGATGGCATGGTAAAAACAGGAGGTCGTGCTTTTGACGGCT
>JAEEGG010004983.1_pt1 | contig 31900 bp, 12 predicted proteins | sample 9134161 | NCBI WGS metagenome assembly JAEEGG01 (sample SAMN16246543, study PRJNA631951) | gut metagenome | biome: gut microbiome; feature: rumen; material: CR-attached | host: Bos | place: Iran: Karaj | collected 2018-10
GCTATGGAACAACAAATTCAGGGATCTAGTTGATGAACTTATTAGAAAGGGATATCATGGCCACTATTTCATCACCGGAGAAAAAGCCACCCATCAGTTTTAATAAATACGTCAGCCGGCCTGAAAACAGGCCGGCTGGAGGCGGTACGGGTCACGGTGCCGTGACACGCGTCCCTATTTGTTTGCAAAGATATAAACTTTTTTTCATCCCGCAAGCAAAAACACGAAAAAAACGCCACCACACTCAAAAAAAGTCTACGCCCCCCGAAACACGACCATTATCAACACCTCTCGACCCAATGTTAATAAGTTTCTTTAATTTATAATTGTGTATGTCAGGAAGATGTTGTAATTTTGCAGCGCCAAAAAAGGGGCAAAAACCCTCCAATTTGAATATAAACAAGTAATAATCAAATAATTAATCCAAAAAAAACACAAAATGAAAAAAAGATTTACAAGAATCATGGCAGCCCTCGCGCTGCTGGTCTTCATGATGCCGAGCATGGCGGGATGGGGACAACAGTACACTTTGGTAAAAAACATTTCCGAGTTATCCCAGGGAGATGTTATTCTAATCACAAATGCAAAAGCTGATGGTTCCTGTTATGCTTTAGGTACAACGCAGAATACTAACAACAGAAAGGCTGAGTCAGTTACCATAAGTAGTGAAACTATATCGACTTTAGGAGATGCTCAAGAAATAACCCTGGAAACAATGAACACGGACGGTGATTTTACTTTTCAGGTAGGATCCAATAGTTATCTTTATGCTGCATCTTCTAGCGCTAATCAACTTAAAACAAGAAATACAGAAGCATATTGGGGGGTTGTTATAAATACAACTTCGTATGTTGCGGCTATTACTGACAAGACCAATTCCAATAATCGCAATAAGATGAAATATAACGCTAATAATGGTAATCCTATTTTTAGCTGTTATTCATCTGCGGACAATAATCTGTTTGTATTTAAAAAAACAACTGGTGGTTCCACAACTGTTTCCATGCCTACTTTCAGCCCTGCCAACGGCGCCACCTTCGAGGAATCTCTGCAAGTGACCTTGAACCAAGCTGAAGGCAAGGACATTTACTACAATATCAACAGTGAAAGCGATCCTGATGCAAACAGCACGCATTACACAGTTCCTTTCTCTATTAGTGCCACTTCAACTATCAAGGCCATTGCTATTGACGGTGAAAACTCCAGTTCAGTGGCCACTGCTACTTATACAAAACTTGTTTATAATAACATTTCAGACATCATTGCAAACCAGACACAATACACAGTGAAAGGCACTGTCGTAGCTAAAAATAGTCGTGGTTTTGTGATGGGTGATGGCACGGGGTATGTTTACTATTATAAAAATGCGGCTCCTGCTCAAGCCATAGGCGATGTTGTCACTATTTCTGGAACAACGAGCACCTATGGCCACATCCTTCAATTCCCTAGTGGTGCTACTGTGGGAACAGCTACAAGCTCAAACTACGATGGTACTCCTTCAGTTGCTATCGTGGATGCCACAGTAATGGCTGAATACAATGAAGACTATCAATTGAGCGATTATGTTCAATATGAAGGTTATTTAACTAAAAATGGTAACTATTATGATATTGCAGTCGGCACAGCAACTGCAAGAATTTCATATCCCACTGATGCCCAATCAAGCATCTTGACAGAGCTTCTGAATAAGACGGTCAGAGTTAAAGGTTATTTCGCTGGAATTAGCACTTATAATAGTGTAAACTACTTCACCACTATGCTTGAAAGCATTGAAGAAGTGCAGAACGATGACCCCATTCTAAATGTCACCCCCACTTCTTTAACCTTTACTTATACTGAAGGTGCCACAGAAGTTCCTTCCAAGACCATTACCATTACTGGTAGCAACCTTACCCAGGATGTCACGGTTACTTTGCCTACAGGCAACTTTACCATGTACAATGGTAATAATGCCATCACTTCACCTTATACGCTGTCTCCTTCATCAGAAGGTGAAATCAACGAGACAATTACTGTGAAGATGAATGTGGGTTTGTTGCAAGGTTCATACAACGGTACAATCACTATTGCTTGGGAAGATGAAGAGGATATTACCATTGCTCTTACAGGTACTGTAGCTGCTCCTGAAGCACCGCATGTCACTTGGGATTTGAGCACGAATTCTTATGTCCAGAATCCTGCTCCGACTGCAGACCTTATCCAATGGACAAGTGATTATGCTTCTATGAAGAATGAGAAAGGTACGGGAACTCCTGTAAATAACTACATTCCGACGACTCGTACTAGCACTCGTTTTTATGGTGGTAATATCCTAACTATTGCCCCGACTTCTGGTTATGCCATCACAAGTGTAGAATTCACTGCTACTTCCGATGGTTATGCTTCAGCTTTAGCCTCCAGCACTTGGAACAATGCTACTGCTACAGCAAGTTCAACCACTGTTACAGTTACTCCTACTAACGGTGATGTTGACATGGTCGCCACTATTGGTGGCACTTGCGGTTTTACCGCCGTCACCGTGTATTACACTCAAAGTACATTGGTTTATTACGACATTGAACTTCTTAGCGTGCAGAACGGTAGTATTGCCACTAATCCTAATAGAGCCTTAGCTGGTACTACCATTACTCTTACGGCTACTCCTAATGAGTATTTCTATGTAGACGACTGGACTATTCTTGACGACGATGCCAACTCAATTGAATGGACTGACCAAGGAACCGACAAGGCCGAAGTGACCTTCACGATGCCTGCCAGCAATGTGACGGTTGAGGCAATATTCGCCACAGACCTTTCCGTTACCACATACTCTCTCGCTACTACAATTGAAAGCGGCAAGCATTACATCATCACAAATGGCACTAACAGAGCCATGGGCGCTCAAACCAACAACAACAGATCTGCTGCCACTATTAGCATTAATAATGGTATTGCCAGTGTGGTCGGTGCCGAAGTGTATGAGTTCGTTATTAACGGCCCTGACGCGAATGGTAATTACATTATTTATGATGCCAACGAAGAATCAACCGGCTATTTATATGCAATTGCTGGCAATAACTATCTGAGAACTCAAGAATTTAATGATACAGATGGAGAATGGACGATTTCGTTTGATGAGAACAAGGCAAATATTCAAGTGACTATTGGAGAAACCACGAGAATTATGCGCTTCAATAATAGCAACAATGTTTTCTCATGCTACACTTCTGGTCAACAAGATATCTACCTTTATGTCAAGGACAACGACACGAATTACGAATTCTACAAGGACATCGCAGCCTATCAAGGTGATGGCGGTTACTATCTCATCGCTTCGCCCGTCAATACTACTCCTGTTGCTGCCGGCATGATCACCGATGACGGAACTAACTCCGAGAATTATACTTACGATCTCTACTATTATGATCAAGCTCAAGAGTTGGAATGGCGCAACTACAGAGCCCAGAGCTTTGAACTCACTCCTGGCACGGGTTACCTCTATGCCAATAAGAGCAATGTCACCCTTGCCTTTACTGGCACACCTTACGCAGGCAATGGCGAAATCGATGTTGTCGCTGGCTGGAACCTCATCGGCAACCCCTTCAGCGTAGCTGCCACGCTCAACGAACCCTACTACAGACTCAATGACGACGGTAGTGAGGTGAAAGCAGAAACCGAGACTGGCGCTGTCAACGCTATGGAAGGCGTGTTTGTCAATGCTACTGCAGCTGGCCATGTTACTTTCAGCACTACAGACAATGCTAAGAGCCAAAGCGTCGCCCTCAACGTCAGCGGCAACCGCGGCAACGTGATCGACCGTGCCATCGTCCGCTTCGATGAAGGCGACCAGCTGCCTAAGTTCCAACTCAACCCCAACAACACGAAGATCTACTTCGCCCAGGCCGACAACGACTACGCCGTGGTACGCAGCGCCAGCGAAGGCGAGATGCCTGTGAGCTTCCGCGCCTCCGAGAACGGCACCTACACCCTCAGCTTCAGCGCCGAGAACACCGAGATGCGTTACATGCACCTTATTGATAATATGACCGGCAACGACATCGACCTGCTCCAGACCCCGAGCTACAGCTTCGAGGCCAAGACCACGGACTACGCCAACCGCTTCCGCATCGTGTTCAACGCCAACAACGGCGTCGAAGAGATGAACGAAGATCAGTTCGCCTTCTTCAACGGCAGCGAATGGGTGATCAACAACGAGGGCGAAGCCACCCTGCAAGTGATCGACATGATGGGCCGCGTCGTCAGCAGCCAGACCGTCAACGGCAACGCCAACGTCAACATCAATGAAGCCAAGGGTGTGTACGTTATCAGACTCATCCAGAATGATTTGGTGAAGACGCAAAAGATTGTAAAAGAATAAAAAAATCAGAAAAAAGGCTTGTAGATAAAAAAGTATTTGTATCTTTGCAGCCGAATTCAAATAAAAAAGGAAAAAATAAACAACCATAATAAAATGAAAAAAGCATTTGTTATCTTGAGTTTAGTTCTTGGTCTTTGCGCTGGTGGTTATGCCCAAGGTTTGTTTAACCGTGATGGTGGGGCTCAAAACACCCGTGAGGATGGCATTACTACTCCTGGTCTTCCTGGCCACAAACTACCAGACGACCAAAATGCTCCCCTCGGCAGTGGTGCTCTGCTGCTGATCGGCTTCGGCGCTGCCTACGCCATGAGCAAAAAGAAAAAGGACTGATCTCAACCCGCTAAGATGATCCTTAGCGGCAAAATCTAAAGAACCTACGTTTAGTCGGTAACCTCAAGGTTATCGACTAAACGTGTTTAAAGACAACCCTCAAAAAAAATACAACAACCCTAATAACCATGAAACAGCACCTCGCCCAACGTCTGCTCCTCGCAGCCTTCCTCCTCGTAACAACGGCCCTCCAAGCCCAGATCCCCAACGGATATTACAACAACGCCGAAGGCAAGACGGGTGACGCATTGAAAATCGCCCTGCACAACATCATCAAAGGGCATCAAGTGGTCAGCTACAGCGGCCTGCTCGACGCCTACGCCTATACCGACTGCTACCCCGACGGCAAGATTTGGGACATCTACTCCGACAAGCATTGGGGACTAAGCCAAGACTGTGGCAGCTACAACAGCGAAGGCGACTGCTGGAACCGTGAGCATACCTGGCCACAGAGTTGGTTCAACGAGAAAAACGGCCCCAAAAGCGACCTCTTCCATGTGATGCCCACCGACGGCTACGTCAACAACCGCCGCAGTAACTACCCCTACGGCGAAGTGAGCTACGCCAGCTGGACCTCGAGCAACGGATCCAAGCTGGGGAGCTGCACCACCTCGGGCTACAGCGGCACGGTATTCGAACCCGTCGACGAATACAAAGGCGACATCGCACGGAACTTCTTCTACATGAGCGTGCGTTACTACAGCGAGGACAGCGGATGGGGCTCCAGCGGCATGACCAACAAGTCGGAGATCAAAGACTGGGCCATGACGATGCTGCTCCGCTGGAGCGACGAGGACCCGGTGAGCGACAAGGAAATCGCCCGCAACAACGCGGTCTATGGCTATCAGAACAACCGCAACCCCTTCATCGACCACCCGGAGTATGCCCGTATGATATGGGATCCCAACTATACGCCTGCAGATACATACAACATCACCTGCGCCTCAGGCCTGCAGCACGGCAACGTGTCGGCACCAACAAGCGCCCCGGAAGGCAGCACAGTGGCCATCACCGCCACACCCGAAGCGGGATACATGGTGGTTGCCTATTCCGTATACAAGACGGGCAGCCCCAACACCACCGTCACAGTAAGCAGCAACGGCACCTTCACTATGCCCGGATACGACGTCACAGTGAGTGCAACCTTCACCGTGAACAACACCGATTATTACATCACCCTGGGCGCTGTCAGCCACGGCAGCATCAGCGCCTCTGAGACAAGTGCCAAGTCAGGCACCCCCATCACACTAACAGCCACACCCGACAACGGATACAGCCTCTACGCTTGGTATGTATATAAGACCGGCGACATGAACACCACGGTACCCGTAACGGGCAATAGCTTCGTCATGCCAGCCTACAACGTAACGGTACAAGCCTCCTTCGTACAAGGCGAAGTCAGCAACGGCGACTACGTAAAGGTCACCACGGCACCGACGGACTGGAGCGGGGAATATCTCATCGTCTATGAAGAGGGCGGCGTGGCCTTTAACGGTGGTCTCACCACCTTGGATGCCTCCGGCAACACCATCAGCGTCACCATCACCTATAACACAATCGAAGGCAACGAAACCACCAACGCCGCAACGTTCACCATCGCAAAATCCGGAAACGCTTACACCATCCGATCGGCCAGCGGTTACTACATCGGAAGGACCGACAACGACAACGGCCTGAACGCCTCCACCTCCACTGCCTACACGAATAGCATCAGCTTCAGCAACGGCAGTATCGATATCATCGGATCCGGAGGCGCCTACCTTCGCTACAACAAGCAAAGCGGGCAAGAACGTTTCCGTTATTTCAAATCCAACACCTACACCGGCCAACAGCCCATCCAACTCTACAAGAAATCCACCCCCACAACCGCCCCCACTCACACCATCCATTTCAATGGCAACGGCGGCACAGGCCCGATGAGCGACCAGGACCAGACAGTCACAGAGTTCGAGGCCACTGCTTTAAACGCCAACACCTTCACACGAGAAGGATTCGAGTTCGATGGTTGGAACACCGAGGCCAACGGCACGGGCGCCTATTATGCCGATGGGGCCATGATCACCCTGACCGACGACATCACGCTCTACGCCCAGTGGGATCCGAAATACAGCATCACCTTGGTGCGGCCACAACACGGCACCATCACATCCAGCGTGAGTAGCGCTGTGGAAGAGGCCACCGTCACCCTCACGGCCACGCCCGAAGAGGGATACGAGCTCAGGAATTGGACAGTGACCACCGGCAACGGCAACACCATCGAGGTGGTGGAAAACCAGTTCGAGATGCCGGCCGACTCGGTGACTGTGAAAGCCATCTTCGTGAAAGGTGTCATTTCGAGCAGCGAATATGTGAAAGTCACCACGGCACCCGAAGACTGGAGTGGGGAATATCTCATCGTAAATGAAAGCAAAACAAAAGCGTTTAACGGAAGCCTTACCTCATTGGATGCCAACAACAACACCATCAGCGTCACCATCAACAATTACACGATTGAAGCCAACGAATTAACCAATGCAGCCGTCTTCACCATAGCCACAATGGAAGTAGGTTATTCCATCAAAGGCACCTCGGGACAATACATCGGTTACAATGGCAATTCTGGAGGCTTGACTGCTTCAAATACCGCTTTAGTCAACACAATCAGTATGAATGACGGAGATGTGATCATCCAAGGAACTGGGACTTCAACTTTGCAATACAATCAACAAGCAGATAGGTTTCGTTATTATAGTTCTTCACAGTCACCCATCCAACTCTACAAGAAAACCAGCGCTACGCTCGCGCCCTTTGAACAAACCATCACCCTCAACAAAGGCTGGAACTGGTGGTCCACCAACCTCGATATCAGCAAGACCGATCTGGAGGCAGCGCTAGGAGAGTATGGCATCCAGATTTCCTCACACCACGACGGCTTCGACATGCGCAACACGGCTAACGGCAACTGGATCGGCAACCTCAGTGGCTTCTGCGTCGAAAAGATGTACAAGGTCAGGGTCAGCGAAAACTGCAGCATCCCCTTGAGCGGCTTCGCCGTGAGCCCCGCCGACCATCCCATCACCTTGACCCGTGGGTGGAACTGGATCGGCTACCCCCTGGAACAAAGCCTCACAGTAAGCGAAGCCCTGTCCGACCTGAATCCCGAAACAGGCGACGAGATCAAATCAAAACAAAACGGTTTCTGCCAATTCAGCGGGACGAGATGGATTGGTAACCTGCAGACTCTCGATCCCGGTCAAGGCTATATGTACAAATCCAACGCTACGGAGACCAAGACCTTCACCTTCCCCGACCCGGCGAAGGACTGAAGTCACTTCCCACCCAACATCGTCATCAAAGCCTCGATCTGCGCCATGAGGGCGTCGTCTTCGTCGTCCTGCTCGTGGACGATGACATGATCGGCTTTGGTCAGCTTCTCGGCCTGCGGAAGCTGTTGCGCCATGCGCGCACGCACCTCCTCTTCGGTACAGTGGTCGCGGGCCATCACCCGGCGGATGCGCACCGGCTCGGAAGCGGCTACCACGATGACGGCGTCGAACATCGACTCCAAGTGTTTCTCGAAAATCAAGGCGGACTCGTACAAGACGAAGGGCGCCTCCTGCTGCCCGGCCCACTCGGCAAACCAAGCGTTCAGCACGGGATACAGCACCGACTCCACATAGCCCAAGGCACAAGGATCGGAGAACAGCACCGAAGCCATCCGACGCCGGTCGAGGCTGCCGTCGTCCAGGTACATGGCCTCGCCGAAACGGGCCACGATGGCGGCACGGATCTCAGGGCGGCTGTACAGCCGCTTCGCCTCCATGTCGGAGTCGAAGACAGGGATGCCCCGACGACGAAACAGGGAACAGACGTAGCTCTTCCCGCTGCCGATGTTGCCGGTAATCGCGATCTTCAGCGCCATAGTGCCTTCTTAATGAATGATGAGATATTCCACCTGTGAGGGCTCCATCTTGAGCACCTGCACATGGGCAGGCGTCTTCACCAGGCGGACGTCGAGCAAGGGCTGTAGCCGATGCAGCTGCGCGGTGTCGACAAGGACCTGGAACGACGAAGGGCCGATGGAAGCGTAGTCGCAGATGGGGACCATACACTTGAGACGAACCGTCTCAGGGAAGAAACGCAGCTCCAGGCTGTCGTCGACGGCCACGGGCACCTCGAGGTCGCGCTCGGTGTACTGCTCTACAGGAACGACGACATCCACCCGGTCCACCTCGGAACGGATGGCGCCATCCATCAGGTCGAGCGACACGGTACGACGGAACGTCTCGCTGACATCGAGGGCCGACACAGGAAGGGAATACACCCGCGTGAGTGTATCGAGGAGGTTCTTGGGGCCGTACACCGTCACCACATCGGGCGTCACCTCAGGATCGCCATAGAGCTGGTATTGGCGCTGGGTCTGCACGTCGAGGGGCACGGCCACGGGCAGCGGTCGCGACTGCAGGTCTTCCATGTTGAAATACTGCTTGTCCTCGTTGACGGTGATGCTTCCGGCAGGGATGTTGAGCCAGTCGGCCAGACGCTCCACCACATACTGTGAGCTGATGGAATAGGTAAAACCGCCCTCCAGGCGATAAGGCACCTGGTTGAGCGGGATAGAGACCACACGCTTCCGCGAAGGGACCATCTTGTTACTCAGGATGACGAAACCGTCGGCCACAAAAGAATACTTCAGCGTCTGTTCAGGCGTGGAGATCCATTTGTTGACGGGCACCTCGGTATAGACGAGGTTGACGACACCCTGGGTGGTGTATTCCTTCGAGAGCTTGATGATCAGCCAGAGCGCCGTGGCAATGAATAGGAAGACAAGGAAGGTCAAAAAACGGCTCTTGTCCTTCTGCTCGATGTCTTCCTTGAACTGCTCTTCGGTATTCATGGCCAATAAAGGGTTTCAGAAGCCGGTCGGATCACTGGCCGCCTACCTGAGAGGCGTTCTGCACCAGGGCGGACTTCTCGATCTCGACTTCCATGCCCGGAGCCAGCGATACCATCACGGTATGTTCCTTCACCTCGGTGATCTTGCCGTGGAAGCCGCCGATGGTCACCACGTTGTCGCCTTTCTTCAAGGCCTCACGGAACTGCTGTTGTTCCTTGGCTTTCTTCGACTGCGGACGGATGAAAAACAGCCAGAACACCACGATGAGCAAAAGGATCATAACCAGGCTCGACCACATCGGTTTGGGCTGGGCCTGTTGTACTTCTTGTAATAAGATAGTCAATAACATAGTTGTAATATTAATGGTCAATTCTCAATGATTCGGTTTTTAGAACTGGTCCGGCGTCCGCACCTCAGCCTTGACCCTGAGGGTGTGGCTGGCAGGATTGGTATTGGCGTTGACGGTCAGCGTCTTGGTCTGGATGCCGTGATGCCCCTTGCTGTCGTAGCTGACCTTGATGTCGCCCGTCATGCCGGGAGCGATGGGGTTGCGCGGGAAGTCGCTGGCGGTGCAGCCACAGCTCTTCTCGACACCGGAGATGATCAAGGGGGCGTCGCCGACGTTGGTGAAGTGGAAGGTATAGGTGACCACCTCGCCCTGGAGGATCTTTCCGAAGTCGTATTCCGTCTTGTCAAACTGCAGGACAGGATGGGCAACTTGCGTCTCCGTGGCCGACTTGGGGTTGGTGATAAGGTCGCCGGAAAGTTGGCCATGGTGCTCGCCAGGTTGGCTGCAGGCGCCCAGCAAGGCAGCCATCCCAATTCCTATGATAAGTGTGTGTAATGTCTTCATTGCGTTTCTCGATTTGCTTGTGTACGTGGCCGTCACTTGGTCAAGATCATCACGATGCCTTGATACTGCACCTCTTCCTTCAGGCCCTTGCATTTCAGGATGTAGTAGTAGGTGCCGTCAGACAGGCCGCTGCCGTCCCAGTCGTTCTGGTAGTCGCTGCTACGATAGACGATACGGCCCCAGCGGTTCATCACCACCAGCTCGCATTCCTTGTAATAGGTGTTGAGGGGCTTCTCGTCGGCGCCGGAAGCTCGTTTGCTGCTGCCAGTGTCGCCACCGCTACCGCTGCCGCTGCCATCGTCGAGGGTGATGACCCAGGTGTCGTTGACGCTGTCGCCGTTGGGAGTGAACACATTGGGGATCTTGAGCTTCACGGGGTTGACGAAGACCTCCTTAGTGAAGACGGTCTCGCAGCCGCAGTCGTCATAGACGGTGAGCGTCACCTCGTAAGGGTCGGGCTGGGTCATGACGTAGGTGAACATGGGACGCTCCAACGTGGAGGTGAGCCCGTGTTCGAAGGTCCAGAAGAAATGGTCCACGCCCACCACGTTGCCGCCGCCCTCAGGAGGCAGGTTCTCGAACGAGAAGGTGACGTCGGGATTCTGGATATAGACGGTGTCGCCAGGCGAACAGGTAATCTGGATGTTGGGTTGGGGATAGGCCTCGGTGAAGAGGGAGTCGACGTCCAGCACCACCTCGACAAGGAGGGTGGTGTCGACTTCGCCGATGAGGGTGTCGACAGCGATGGAGTCGGTCACCCGCAGCCGGTACCAGGTGTCGGGCATCAGGCCTACCGCCGACAACGGACTCGGCACATGCAGCCCTGGCAGACGGTCCCAGCCGTCGTCCTTCAGCTGCTGCCACTGCATCCGGGCACTGGCGGGCAAGACACCGGTGGTGTCGGCCCGAAGGGCGGCCCTGGCGTTGTCCTCGTCGCTGTTCTTGCAGGTCAGCGCCGTCTGGTGCAGCGTCACCGTAAAGGCAGCAGCGTCCTGAGCACGAAGTGGCTGGAGCACCGACGCGAGCAACAGGACCGTGAGGAGCATTCCCGAAAAGAGCTTGTTCATGTGGATTGCTGATTAAGATTGCAAAGATAACACTTTTTTGTGAGACCGATGAACAAAAAATCGTAAATTTGCGCTTTAATCTCGAATCTTTAAATCTTCAAATATTGAATCTTTAAATCTTACAATAATGAACGCCTTCCAAAAAGAAATCCTCGCCGGCATTCCCGACGAACTGCCCGAAGTGAAGCCATACGACCCCGACATCAACCACGCCCCCAAGCGCAAAGACATCCTGACCAAAGCCGAGAAGAAGCTCGCCATCCGTAATGCCTTACGCTACTTCCCCGAGAAGTGGCACGCCACGCTGGCCCCCGAGTTCGCCGAAGAGCTGGAGAAGTACGGACGCATCTACATGTACCGGTTCCGTCCGTCGTACAAGATGTATGCCCGCCCCATCGAGGAGTATCCCGCCAAATGCAAGCAGGCAGCGGCCATCATGCTGATGATCCAGAACAACCTCGACCCCGCCGTGGCACAACATCCCCATGAGCTGATCATCTACGGAGGCAATGGCGCCATCTTCCAAAACTGGGCCCAGTACCGTCTGGTGATGCAATACCTTGCCACCATGGACGAAGACCAGACCTTGGCCATGTACAGCGGCCATCCGATGGGCCTCTTCCCCTCCCATAAAGACGCCCCGCGTGTGGTGGTCACCAACGGCATGATGATCCCGAACTACAGCAAACCCGACGACTGGGAGCGTTACAACGCCCTCGGCGTGACGCAATACGGACAGATGACCGCCGGCTCCTATATGTATATCGGTCCCCAAGGCATCGTCCACGGCACCACCATCACCGTGCTCAACGCCGCCCGTAAACACGGGGGTAGCACGGCAGGCAAGCTGTTCATCACCGCCGGCCTCGGCGGCATGAGCGGTGCCCAGCCCAAGGCCGGCAACATCGCCGGCGTGGTGAGCATCACTGCCGAGATCAACCCCGCCGCCACCCAAAAGCGTTATCAGCAAGGCTGGGTCGACGAGGTGCACGACAACATCGAAGAGCTGTTCAAGCATGTCAACGAGAGTCTCGCCAAGAAGGAAGCCCGCAGCTATGCCTACCAAGGCAATGTGGTGGACCTTTGGGAATATGCCGCCGAGCACGACCTCCACGTCGACCTCGGAAGCGACCAGACCTCGCTCCACAACCCGTGGGCAGGCGGTTACTATCCAGTGGGACAGTCGTTCGAGGAGTCGAAGACCATGATGGCCGAGAATCCCGAGCTGTTCAAGGAGAAGGTGCAGGCTTCGTTGCGCCGCCATGTGGCCGCCATCAACAAGCTCACCGCCAAAGGCATGTATTTCTTCGACTACGGCAACGCCTTTCTGTTGCAGTCGTCGCGTGCCGGCGCCGACATCCTCAAGGCCGACGGCACCTTCCGTTATCCCAGCTACGTGCAGGACATCATGGGCCCGATGTGCTTCGACTACGGCTTCGGCCCCTTCCGCTGGGTCTGCGCCTCGGGTAAGCCCGAAGACCTGGCCGTCACCGACGACATCGCCTGCAACGTCCTCGAAGAGATTGCCCGCACCGCACCTGTTGAAATTCAGCAGCAGATGCGCGACAACATCCAGTGGATCCGCGGCGCCCAAGCCAACCACCTCGTGGTGGGATCCCAGGCCCGCATCCTCTACGCCGACTGCGAAGGACGCACCAAGATCGCTGCCGAGTTCAACAAAGCCATCGCCGACGGTCGCCTGAGCGGACCCGTCGTCCTCGGCCGCGACCACCACGACGTGTCCGGCACCGACTCGCCTTTCCGTGAGACTTCCAACATCTACGACGGCTCGCAATTTACCGCCGACATGGCTGTGCAGAACGTCATCGGCGACGGTTTCCGCGGCGCCACCTGGGTCTCGATCCACAATGGCGGTGGCGTAGGTTGGGGCGAAGTCATCAATGGCGGCTTCGGCATGGTCCTCGACGGCACGCCAGAGGCCGACCGTCGTCTCCACTGCATGCTCCACTGGGATGTCAACAACGGCATCGCCCGCCGCAACTGGGCCCGCAACGAAGGCGCCACCTTCGCCATCAAGCGTGCCATGGAAGCCGAGCCCAAGCTCAAGGTCACCCTCCCGAACCTCGTCAAGGACGAGCTGTTGGAGCATCTCTTTTAATCGCTACGGTAGGTTTGTCGGAAACGCCATCCCATAGCATCTATTCCGGCCTCGTCGGCTCCGCAAAGGCCTTCGCCGTTGAAGAACACTTCCGCCAAAACGGCGGACAGCATCTTGTTGTGTGTGCCACCAAGGAGGACGCCGCCTATTTCTACAACGACCTGGAGGCCATGTTCGGGGAACGGAACCTCGACTACAGCAAGAAGCAGATCCTCTTCTACCCCACCTCCTACAAACGGCCTTATGAACCCGAGCGACCCGACAACACCTACATCCTCTCGCGCACCGAGGTGCTGCAACGCGTCTCTACCAGCGAGCGCAAGACCGTCATCGTCACCTACCCCGAGGCGCTCAGCGAGAAGGTGTTCACCCGCAGGCTGCTGGCCAAGAACACCTTCAAGGTGAAGCAAGGCGACCGCGTCAACCTCGACTTCCTCACCGACCTGCTCTACGAATACGGCTTCGAGAACGTGGACTTTGTGGTGGAACCCGGACAGTTCGCCCTCCGCGGCGGCCTCATCGACGTGTTTTCCTTTGCCAACGACAACCCCTACCGTATCGAGTTTTTCGGCGACGAGATCGACTCCATCCGTAGCTTCGACATCGCCAGCCAGCTCTCCATCGAACGGCTGAACCAGATCGTCCTGTTGCCCAACTTGCAACAGCGGGCCTTCATCGAGGAACGCGAGTCGATCTTGGAATACATGCCCAAATCGGTGACGGTGTGGATCGAGGAGGCCCAATTCCTTCCCACACAGATCGACCAGGAATACGAGCGGGCCGTGGAAGCCTGGGAAAAAGCGGCGGAGGCGGAACGCAACAGCGAAACCCTCAGCGAAGTTCAAACGGAAAACAGCGGCAGGGTGGCCCCCGGACAACTGTTTTCCAAATCGGAAGCGCTGCTGAAGGCCCTGGAAGCCCACCCCACCATCGAATTCGGAAAACAAAAGACCGAAGATCGCGGCAGCCTTCGGTCTTCTGAAGCCAATCTTCGGTCTTCCAAAGAATTCCACACCACCCCCCAGCCCATCTTCAACAAGAACTTCCAGCTCCTCATCGACAACCTCAACGAATACAAGGAGAAGGGCTACCGCATCGTCCTCTATTCGGAGAGCTCCAAGCAACTCGACCGTATCCAGGCCATCCTCAACGACCTACAACACCACGACGAGCTGCACGCTGACTTCGAGCGCAAGCTCATCGCCATCCACGCCGGCTTCATCGACCACGACCGTAAGGTCTGCTGCTACACCGACCACCAGATCTTCGAGCGTTACCACCGCTACCACCTGCGCGACAACTTCTCGAGCAAACAGGCCATCACGCTCAAGGACCTCTACGACCTCAAGCCCGGCGACTACGTCACCCACATCGACCATGGCATCGGCCGCTTCGAAGGACTGGTCACCATCGAACTGCACGGCAAGGAGCAGGAGGTGCTGCGCATCACCTACAACCACGGCGACACCTTATATATTAGTGTGCATTCGCTGCACCAGATCGCCAAGTACAGCTCCAAGGACGGCGCCGAGCCCAGCCTGAGCACCCTTGGGTCCAACACCTGGAACCGGCTCAAGTCGAAGACCAAGAGCAAGGTGAAGGACATCGCCCGCGAGCTCATCCAGCTCTACGCCGAACGCAAGCGGAGCAAGGGCTTCTCCTTCGCCCCCGACAGCTACCTCCAGACCGAGCTCGAGGCCTCCTTCCTCTACGAAGACACCCCCGACCAGCTCAAGGCCACCAACGACGTCAAGCGCGACATGGAGTCGGAGAGCCCCATGGACCGTCTCATCTGCGGCGATGTGGGCTTCGGCAAGACCGAGATCGCCATCCGCGCCGCCTTCAAGGCCGCCACCGACAGCAAACAGGTGGCCGTGCTCGTGCCCACCACGGTGCTCGCCCTGCAACATTACCAGACGTTCAGCTCCCGACTCAACGGCTTCCCCGTCACCATCGAATACCTCAACCGCTTCAAGACCGCCAAGCAGCAGAAGGAGATCCTCAAACGACTCGAAGACGGACAGATCGACATCATCATCGGCACCCACCGCCTCACCGGAAAAGACGTCAAGTTCAAGGACCTCGGCCTGCTCATCATCGACGAGGAGCAGAAATTCGGCGTCTCCGTCAAGGAGAAGCTCAAGGAGATGAAGGCCAACGTCGATACCTTGACCCTTACCGCCACGCCCATCCCCCGCACCCTGCAGTTCTCGATGATGGGTGCCCGCGACCTCAGCGTCATCAACACGCCGCCCCCCAACCGCTACCCCGTGCAGACCGAGCTTCGCACCTTCGACGGCGCCCTCATCCGCGAGGCCATCCAGTTCGAGCTCGCCCGCAACGGCCAAGTCTTCTTCATCCACAACCGGGTGCAGAACATCATGGACCTGCACGACCTCATCCTCAGCTACGTGCCAGGGTGCCGCATCGCCGTGGCCCACGGCCAGATGGAAGGCGCCAAGCTGGAGCAGATCATGCTCGACTTCATCCAAGGCGAATACGACGTCCTCCTGTGCACCACCATCGTGGAGTCGGGCCTCGACATCCCCAACGCCAATACCATTATCGTCAACGACGCCCACCGCTACGGGCTCAGCGACCTGCACCAGCTGCGCGGCCGCGTGGGACGCTCCAACAAGAAGGCCTTCTGCTACTTGCTCACCCCGCCCCTGGCCACCCTCACCGAAGAGGCTCGCAAACGGCTGCGCGCCCTCGAGGAGTTCTCCGACCTGGGCAACGGCATCAACATCGCCATGCGCGACCTCGACATCCGGGGTGCAGGCAACCTGTTGGGGGCAGAACAGTCCGGCTTCATCAACGACATCGGCTTCGAGACCTACCACAAGATCCTCGACGAGGCCATCGCCGAACTCAAGACGAACGAGTTCGCCGACCTCTTCGACAAGGAGAAGGAGCTCGTGTACGTCACCGACTGCGCCATCGAGACTGACATGGAGGTGCTGCTTCCCTCCGACTACATCAACGCCACCGCCGAGCGCATCAGCCTCTACACCGAGCTCGACCACATCGCCACCGAGGAACGTCTCCAAGAATTCAGCAAAAACCTGGAAGACCGTTTCGGTCCCCTGCCCAAACCCGTCATCGACCTGCTCAATACCGTGCGGCTCCGCTGGATTGCCAAGGACCTGGGCTTCGAGAAGATCGCCCTGCGCGACAACTTGATGATTGCGCATTTCGTAAGCAACCAAGAATCAGCCTATTACGAAACTGAGACCTATCAGCAGGTGATGCAGTACATCATCGGCCATCCCAAACGTTGCGCCCTGAAAGAGGCCCATGGCAAGCTCATCCTCACCATCAAAGAGGTGTCGACGGTCACCCAGGCCTTGGACGTAGTCAGGGCCATGGTTCACTGATAAGCGCATTTTGTTCAAAAAAAATATTTCAAAAATATTCCACTATTCCATTTTTTTGTATATTTGCATGTCCAAAATGGGGCCAAAACCCACGGCGGACATGCTTAGAACAATTGTTTTAGATTTATAGTTTATTATGACAAACAGCATTGGCACATTGTGTAGTCAGCGCATGAATTTAAGCGGATCTCCCCGGTTCGCTTCGGCTTTGTTTATAATAAACCCCAAGAACCAACCTTTTTGTACACCTTTTTATATTAATGCAAGAACCCACGGGCAGAGGAAAGTGGATCTGGAAGCCCAGCAACTCAATCAACTGAAAATTCAATCTAATTAACTAAATTATTAATCAAATTTTTCAACTTATGAAAAAAGTTCTATGGATTGCATGCTTATTGTGTATGTTGCCGTTCCTCGGCATGGCACAGAATCATGCAGGTCTTGCAATGCAAGACGAGGCGGCAGGCTTTGGACAGGCCCCTGTTTCAAAAGAACTGCCATCGATGATTCAGTTGAAGAATGTAACTAGGGATGCAGCCGCCGAAGGTGACACCATCGGTGACTTCCATACCATGTACATTCCGCAACAGAACTTCAATTTTGGTCGTTACTACCACATTGTCCTCGTTGGCTCTACGGCTTACATCACGCAAGTCCGTATGTACAACGACTGGTACTACAGTGCGGCGGATTACTACTACAATGCTGAGGAGCAATCCACTGCCCCCGAGTTCCCGGTGTGGGCTTATGCCAACGACTACACCAAAGGCTTCATGACGCTGAATTTCGAAAACGGTAGCTTCAACCAGAGCACCAACCCGATCAGCTTGAGCATGAACGACATCACCTACGACTACAACCACGGCTACATGCTGGGTACCAAGTTCGGTCGTATCTACAAGCTGACGCTGGCTACTGAAGAAGGTATCAGCGGCGCTGCCGAATTGATGTACGACTACATCGACCACGACGACCTGAAGCCGGTGGCCATCGCTGCCGACCTCGACGGTACGCTGTACTTCGTGTCCCTCAGCCCGGACGGCGCTGAGATGTCCAGCCTTTACAAGATGGTCACCAAAGCCGACGGCACCTTCGACGAACCCGAAGAGGTCGGAAGCCTTAACTGGCCCGCCTACCACATCCAAACCATGGCCTTCGATCACAACACCCGCAGACTGTTCTGGTGGGCTTGCGACATCGACGGTAACACCATGCTCAAGGAAGTGGACAAGGAAACCGCTGCTTGCACCGACTACTTCCCGGAGACTCCGGAAGGCGACGGTACCACCACTGAAATGGGCGGTCTGATCTTCCAGTTCGAATACAGAGACTACACGGTCACCTGCATCAACGAGGAAGGCACCCTCACCCTCGACAATGGTGAAACCACCAACCAATACAAGCCCGGTGCCAATGTCAACGTCACCGTGGAGGCTGCCGACTGCCAGACCCTCGATCATCTGGTAGCCCTCAACCACAATGATCACACCGACACCATCGCTGTGATCTATAACGACGAACTCGTCGACGGCGTCGGCACCTTTGCCATGCCCGCTTGCGACGTCGATGTGGACGCTGTCTGGTCAGGCAACGAGCACACCATCACCGTCACCGTGACCCCGGCTGAGATGCAAGACCAAATCACCACGAATCCCTCCGGTACGGGTGAATGCGGTAGCACCATCACCATCAACTACGGTCACCCGGTTGGTTGGATTCTCAACACCAACATGCTGAAAGCCAAGAAAGGCAACACCAACATCACGCTGAACGGTTACCCGAACTACTCGGCCACCTTCACGATGCCCGACGGCAATGTCGTTGTAACGGGTACCTACAGCCCCATCTCGGTGGCCCAGATCCCGGACATGTGCCAGTGGCAGGCCCTCGAAGGCATCCCGTCTTTAACCTGCGGCACCACCTACACCGCCATTGAGTACTACTTCAAGAAACCCGGTGGCAGCTTTGTGAAATTCACCAACGCCGACATGCTCAACCCCAACAAGTTCGACAAGGCCGGCACGTGGCAATACTACGTCAAAGTGCAGAACATGTATGGCTGGTTCCAGACCGCTACCATGAGCTTCAATGTCATGGCTGCCCCGAAGAGCATCGCTATCGAAGGCAACCAGTACAACTGCGACGGCGACAGCATCGTGCTGAACGTGGTTCCGAACCCGACCACCGCTACCATGACCGGTACGTTTACCTGGAGCAAGGACGGTGACGAAGTGGCTGTCACTACGGAGCCCAAGCTCGTCATCAACCCCTGCACCACCACGGACGCTGGTATCTACACCGTGGTCTTTGCCCCGGGTGCCGATACACAAAACGAAAGCACTTGCGAAGTCGAGACCGAAGAAGGTTACACCGTGAACGTGGCTACGCTGCCCAACAAGCCGATCATCGGCGTCGTGGGCGGTGAAAACCCGATCTGCTACCACAGCACCGTTGAGCTTGAATGGCTGAACGGCGTTTTGGATCCCGACGAATACCTGATCCAGTGGTTCTACATTGATGGCGAAACCGAGGAATGGTATGAGATTGAAGATGCCAACCTCCGCGTCCTCAACACGGCCGAAACCAATACGGTGGTTGTTTCTGAAGACTCCACCTTCACCATCCAGCCCGTCGACGACAGCATCGTCATCGGTCTGAGCATCCGCTACGCTGGCGACTACATCCTCTGCCACAGAGAGAGCGATCCGTTCGTTGTCTACGCAAAGGAGAACGTGCCGCTTGAGATTTCCGGCGACCTCGAAACCTGCCAAGGCTTCGTTCCTGCTGAGAGCCCCTACCTCGATGGCGAATTCACCAACTTTGTCTGGAAGTTCGACGGCGAAACCGTCCTCGAAGGCGAAGATGCCAACGTCCTCGATTTCGAAAACATCGCTGAACTGGGTGTCCTGCTGCAAACGGCTGGCACGCACGTCCTCGATGTGGCTGCCGAAGACGGCAGTGGTTGCACCCTCTATGGCACCTACGACTTCATCGTCAAGGAATTGCCTGATGTAACCATCACCAACAACATCACCTCCGACACCGCCCACTACAACGACAACCCGGTCGTCACCATCAACGTCTGCTTCGGCGACATCGTCGAACTGACCGCTGCCGGTGCCGATGCCTATCGCTGGGGCGATGCCAAGGACGGCGAAACCGAAACCGGTGTCACCAGCACGATCACTTTCGTTGCTGAAACCTCCACCACCTACTCCGTCTCTGGTATGAGCGAAGAAACGGAATGCTGGAACACCACCACCATCCGTATCAACGTGATCCAACTGCCGACGATCACCTGGATCAACCCGGTGAAGCCTGAGAATCCTCAGGATACCATCGTGTTCAGCATGATCGAAGACGACATCCTCCTCGAAGCCACGCCTGAAGGCGGTATCTTCTCCTATGCCATCGCCGGTGAACCCGACGTTGACTACCCGATCCTGGATGAAGAGGGCAACCCCACCAACCACCTGAATCCGTCGCTGCTCGGCATTGGCGATTACCTGTTGATCTACAGTGTTGAAGGTGAAAACGGCTGCGCTGCCGAAGACCACATCAACATGTCGATTGAAAAGCGTTACTGGAGCGATCCTGACATTTGGGACAGCCTCTGGTATCAGAACTGCGAAGAAGCCGGTCAGTTCGAAATCAGCGATCCTCACCAGATGGGTGCTTTCATTGCCCACGTCTATGGTTTGAACGGCGTTGAACAGAAGGACTTCAGCGGTATCACCATCTACATCACCAACAACATCGACCTCCAAGAGAAGCCTTACTTCTACCGTCCGTTCTGCGACACCGCTGTGTTCAATGGTACCCTTGACGGTAACGGCAAGATCATCAGCAACATGGTCATCCTCGAGGACGACCTCGATATGAGCATCACGGGTCACATCCGCAACGTCGGCTTCAAAGACGCCAAGATCTCCAACCCGACCAGCGAGACTGTGATCGATGTCGTTGACACCGCCAGCTTCCACAACAGCTTCATCACCATGCCGACCTTCGTGAACGTGACCCCGAACTTCGAACCTACGGGCGAAGTCAGAAACGTTTACTATGTTGGTCCTAGAGACGGCGAAGAGGCCCATATCTACATGGACAACGCCGCTGAAGAGCCCGTCGTGATCGACCCGGTCGAGAACGAAGCCCTGCTCCACAGAATCAATCCTGACGAAGAACCTGTTGAAGGTATCCTCGAAGACTGGGTCTGGCTGCAGAACGACTTTAGCTACTTCTCCTGGACCCTCGATGGTCAAGAGGACGAACAGGTGAACTATGGTTGGCCGATCTTCATTACCCGCTTCGAGCACCATCACTACATCGTGGTGGCCGACTACGAAGATGGCACGCATGAATTCGAAGGCGCCCAAGAGAACACCATCGACGGTGTGACCTACACCTATGCCATGAACGGTGACGAGGTGACCATCACCTTCCACCCGGACAACCACATCATCTTCGATACCGTCACCATCATCGCTCACGACTACAGAGAGCTTGGTGTTGACCTCGACATCGACTATGAACTTGAAGGCACCAGCTTCACCTTCACCATGCCGCTCGACAGCCTGTATGAACCCGCCTACTGGGTGGAGATCATCCCGATGCCGCGTAGAGACTACTGGACCGACGGTCCTGAAGTCCTTGGCGAAGGCAACTACAACTACAACCCCGATTGGTACAACGACTGCGAAAGCGCCAAGGGTCGTTTCGAGATCACCAGCGCTGAAGACCTCGCCGCTCTGGCTTGGGAGGTTGACTTCGGTGGCCACGACTTCGACGGTGTGACCGTGTGGATCATGGGTCCGGAAGACGGCTTCCTCGATATGGCCGCCCACATGTGGAGACCGATCTACGGCTTCAGAGGCGTTCTCGACGGCACCCACTTCATTGTGGATAGCCTCTTCATCAGAGAGAACTATGAAGGTTCTATGCAACCTTACGTCAACGCCATGTTTGTTGACCTCGAAGGTGTTGTCCGCAACATCGGTATCCAGGATATCGACCTGCCCGAAGGCAGCGCCGTTGTCAGATCCATGGATGACGACTTTGAAGACGACGAATATGACGAAGAACCCATCATGATGTCCGCTGCTATCGCTTGCAACAGCCTCAAGCCTCGTGAGATTGAGGAAGAACCCGGTAGCGTTTACAACAGCTTCGTGACGGTCAACCCCGACCTCCATATCCAATATGAAATCGGTGATGAATGGATCAACGTCGTCAACAGCTACACGCTCGACCCGAACGGCAACATGATCGACGGCAACTATGACCCGATCGACTTCGACGACCTGCGCGCCTGGGTGGCCGCTGCCAACGCCGATGCCGCTTCACCGGAAGAAGCCCTCTATTGGGATTGGATCCTCGACGAGGAACTCATCAACTACTCCTACCCGATCCACGACCCGAACCACGATCCTGGCTTCAACATCACCTACATCCCGAGCACCGAAGACTACCAAGGCGATCCTGAAGGACACGGCTACATCTGGGGTCCGACCATCGGTCATGAAGGCGAGACCATTGAGGTCAACTTCAAGCCTGACTACTGCTACGACCTGACCCAGCTCTGGCTGATCCACGACGAAGACAGCATCGACATCAAGAACGAAATGAGCTTCGAAATGCCCGCCTATCCTGTGACGGTGTACGCAGTCTTCACTCCTTACGAGTGGACCTTGACCATCAACTACCTCGACATGAATGGCGAACCGCTCGCCGAGCCTGTTGTTTCCACGCAGCACTATGCCGACGAGATTTACGTTTGGTCACCCAGCTTCGAAGGCCTCGAGCCCGACATGCCGGTGGTCGACACCGTGATGATCTGCGGTAACATGACCATTGACGTCATCTATGACGGTGAAGAACATGCGATCTTCTTCTGCGAAGACATGATCATCGGAGAAGACGAAGATGGCGAACTTGAGTATGCTGAATGGATCAACTCGATTGTTTACGATGACACTGCCCGCTACACCCACGAGGTGACGGTCACCATCGTTCCTGCCGAAGGCTTGTCCATCGGTAACGTTACCATCACCAACATGGACAACGGCGAAGAGGTGGAATACACCAACGGCCCCGGTAACTACGACTACACCTTCATCATGCCGCTCGGCGATGTGATGATCTGCGCCGAACCTACCGAAGAGTACTGGGATGACTGGAGCATTGCTGATATCAGCTGGTTCGTCGGCCACGAAGACGATGACGTCTTTGTCCTGACCACCGACAGCATGCTGGGCGGTCTTGCCGCACTCGTCACCGGTAGAGAATGGTTGTATGACACTTCCGACGGCCACGAATGGCTGTTCGACGGCGAGCCTTACGAAGAAGGCAGCCACTTCTTCGACTTCGCTGGTAAGACCATCATCGTCGAAAGCGAACAAGAAGAAGGTATGATCGACCTCATTGAGCACAAGTGGAGACCGATCGGTGCCCAGATCGAATTCGACAGATGGTTCCAAGGCTACTTCGATGGCAATGGTCACCAGATCGTCAACATGAGAACCGCCGACATCGCCCTCTTGGACGAACCCGGCAACGGTTCCTGCCAGGCCTTCTTCGGCCACGTCGGTATCAACGCCGTCATCAACGACCTCGACATCGAAGGTCTTGCTGAAGGCCGTTACTTCACCGCCGGTATCGCTGGTATCAACAAGGGTACCATCATCAACAGCGTCTCTAGAGTGAATGTCCGTTCCGAGTTCGAAGCCGGCGGTATCGTTGGTAACAACTACGGTAACATCTACAACAGCTACTGCGCTGCTGAAACGATCGAATGCTGGTCTGCTGCTCCTGCCAAGGCTACCAACAACTACTATGTTGGTGGTATTGCTGCCTGGAACACGGGCGAAATCAGCAACTGCCACAGTGTCGCTGAGCTCGTCAAGGGCAACGGCAACAACCCGATCAACTACTATGGTGGCCTCGTCGGTATGAACGACGGCACGCTCGAAAACAGCTTCTGGACGGTCAACCCGATCGAAGACGCCATCGGCGCCGGTGAAGAAGAAGCCGTCAACTGCGCTGTGATGAGCACCACCACCAGCACCCTGATGAACACCAACGCCCAGGCCCTGGCCACCGAGATCGGTTACGAACTCTTCGGCTGGACCGACGGCGACGATGACTACCCGGTCTTCGACAGAGAAGACAGAGCCATCATGGACATCGACAACATCGACCTCAACGTCAGCCTCTACCCGAACCCGGCTAGCGACTTCGTGAAGGTTGAGTGCGAGAACATGCAGCGCGTCATGGTGTACAACATGTTCGGTCAACTCGTGATTGACAACGAAGTCAATGACAACATGGCTGACATCAATGTGAGCGGTTTCGCCGCTGGCATCTACACCGTGAGAATCGTCACCGCCAACGGTAGCGCAACCCGCAACGTTGTGGTGAAATAATTCCTGCGCTGACAAAGGACTGAAAAAGTCCTGAAAAGCCCGAGTGGGGCGGCCGGTTGGCCGCCCCACTTTTTTTATGTCATGTGTTGATTTTGAAGCTTTTTTCACCCCATTATTCACCACTATTTCGCAAAAAAAATGTATATTTGCTGATTAATTATATTGGGTATAGTAGTACTCCACTAAAGAGAAGAATAATCAACCATATAGGAACATGAAAAAAGCAATCGTCCTCTTTTTAGCCACCCTCTTCGCATTTGGAAGCGGCTATGCACAAAACAAGCTGTCCGGTCAACTGACCCAAGCCCTCCAACAATCGGGTGCACAAGAAAAAATCGATGTCATCATCACCATGGCGGACCAATACGACGGGTCCAGCCTCGACGCCAGAACCAGTTTCCTGAACCGGAAGCAACGGACCGCGTTCGTCACACAAGAGCTAAAGAATTTCTCCGCCAACAGCCAAGCCGACCTGCTCACCTTGCTCAACGAAGCCAAGGGACAGGTCAGCGACATCCAATCGTTCTGGATCTTCAACGGGATTGCCTGCAAGGCCACCCCGACCATGATCCAAGCGATCGCCCAACGTCCCGACGTACGGGTGGTCGACTGGGATACGGAATGCCCCACCACAGGGCTCACGTTCACCGAAACGGAATCCGCACCCAGAACCACCCTTGAATGGAACGTGGAACGCATCGAGGCCGACCAGGTGTGGACCTACAACGGAACCACGGGCTACACTGGCAACGGCGTGGTGGTGGCCATCCTCGACTCGGGTGTCCACTTCTCCCACAACGACTTGAAAAACAGCATGTGGACCGCCACGGGCTTTGCCAACCATGGTTGGAACTACGTCAACGGAACCAACAACCCCAACGAGACCCAAAGCAACGGCAATGGCGTGGGTACCATGGTGGCCGGCATCGTCGCCGGACAAGGCACCTCAGGCCGCCAAACCGGCGTGGCTCCCGGCGCCAAAATCATGGCGGTCAAGATCGCTGGAAGTACCGGCAACGTCACCGAGACCCGTATCAACAACGGCCTTCAGTTCGCCATCGAACACGAAGCCGACATCGTCCTCGTCTCCGCCGTGGAATCAAATGTAGGCGCAAAGGCCTCCTACCGCGATAAGATGGTCAACCTGCTCAACCTCGGAGTCCCGGCTTTCACCGCCGCTGGCGACGACGGCACCATCGACGCTCCCAACAGCATCGGTGCCCCATCCAACTGCCCCTCGCCTTGGCACAACCCCGACGAGACCCTCAACCAGGGCCGTTCTGCCAACATCTGCGTAGGTGCCACCAACCGAAGCGAGTTGAAGGCTGGTTTCTCAAGCATCGGACCCGTGACCTGGGAAAGCGTGACGGGCTATAACGACTATGCCCTCGCCGCCGGCGGTCACATCCGTCCCGACGTGATGGCACCCGGTGTCAACATCACCTCTACCAGCTACCTGGACAACAGCAGCTACCGCTCCGCCCAAGGTACCGCGCTGGCTGCCGCCCACGCCGCAGGCGTGGCCGCCCTGCTGCTGGAGGCAGACCCCAACCTCACCCCGGCCGACATCGACCGTCTGCTGGAGACCACCGCAGCCAAATGCGAAGGCCTCGTCACCAAGAACAACTTCTACGGCGCCGGCCGCATCAACGCCTACGACGCCATCACCGCCCTGCTGTCGACCGTCGCGGCCCCGACCAACCTGACCGCCACCGCCGATAACAACGAGGTCACCCTTACCTGGACCGCCGCCAGCGGTGCCGCCTCCTACAACATCTACTGCAACGAGGAATGCATCGCCACCGGAGTCACCGGCACCACCTATACCTACCAGACCGACTTCAGCGGCGCCCACGCCTACTGCCTCCGCGCGGTGACTGCCAACGGCACCCTCTCACCGAAGTCGCTTTATGCATACGTCTTTATCGACCCCGCCGGCCCCATCGTCCGGAACCTCGCAGCCACCGTCAACAACGACCAAAGTCAGGTGGCCCTAACCTGGGAGCTTCCCGAACAGACCAACACGCTGCGCTACGGCACCTCCGAAACGCCCAACGGCGCCTACGGCGGACAGAACGGTAAACAAAGCTACTGGGCCCAACGTTATCCCAGCGCCATGCTGGTGGACTACGCGGGCACCCATCTCGACATGGTAAGTGTTTACTTCAACAAATACAAGAACACCACCTATACCCTCACCCTCTATGACGGCGACGCCAACGGCCCCGACCAGCAACTCTTCACACAAAGCTTCACCGTCGCGCAGAGCGAGATCGGCGGATGGAAAGAAATCCCGCTGACGACGCCCATCGCGATCAACCACAACAAAGACCTGTGGATCGTCATGAGAGACCCCGTCGCCAACCCCAACAGCGCCAGCTCCGGGACCACCGCCAACCTCACCTACTGCACCATTCCCTACAACAGCACCGGCTTCCCGGCCTTGTTCAGCACGGACGGCATCAACTGGTCCACCTACAACAATAACGACGCTTGGATGATGAAAGCCCATCTCACCACCGGCTCCTATACCTACAACGTCCAACGCGACGGCGTCAATGTGGCCACCAACAAGACCACCCTCAGCCATACCGATACCAACGTCCCTGCCGGCGTGCATTACTATACCGTCACCACCAACTACAACAACGGGCAGAACGAATCCTTCCCCTGCGACCCGGTACGCGCCAACGTGAACACCCACTTCACCGTGACCTTTGTCCCTGGCGACGGCACCTGTGAGGTAGAGACCATGACCCAAGGAGGCGGCACCGGCGCCATCACGCTGCCAACGGCCACGCCTTCGGCCCTCTGCCAAAGCGAAGGCTATACCTTTGCGGGCTGGTGCAGCGAGATTGTGGAAGGCACCCACACCCCACCCACCCTCTTCCCTGCCGGCTACGACTATATCCCCGATGACGACTGCACGCTCTATGCCGTGTACAAAGTGGTCCAAAGCGAATATGGCTGGAAGCAGGCACGCTCCTTGAGTGCAGGCGACCAGGTGTGCATTGTAAATCAAGCCAATAGCGTCGAGTTCGACGATCTGGAAGAGGGCAACTCCATGGCATCGAGCATCGGGTACGACACCGAGATCCTGGGCGAGCATCCCTTTACCGCCCATGCCCGTAACGGAGGCTATACCCTCACCGACGCCCAGGGCCGCTACCTCAACAACCAGGAAGGCTACCTCCGGCTGAGCGCCACGTTCTACGCCGGTTGCGTGTGGACTGCTGAGTGCATCGGCGAAAACATCTACCTGCGCAATGGCAGCAACGAAAACGCCTATCAGCTCATGGCCTACAACGATGGTGAGGCAATCCTCTTTGCCAGCGTGCCGGCCAACGACATCGACGATCCGGTCTATTCGCCAATCCAGCTCTACCGCTTCAAGGGCAGCGAAGGCGTCTACTACGCCCACATCCCGGGTTGCGGCACCACTGTCAACGCCCCGATCTTCAACCCCGAAGCCGACGGCATCTATATGGAGCCCCTCCAGGTAAGCCTCAGCTGCAACGCCCAAGGTGCCACCATCCATTACACCACCGACGGCAGCACCCCCACCGCCTCCAGTACGACGTACGCCAACCCCATCACCGTCAACAGCACCGTCACTATCAAGGCCAAGGCCTTCAAGGACGGCATGACGGACAGCCCGGTAGCCCAACAGACCTACCAGTTCCCCACGACGTATGCCAACATCGCTGACTTCAAGGATGCCGACGACCCGAACGAGATTGCCCGGATCACCAGCACGATGACGTTGGTGTATCAATATGAACGGTACTACTACTTCAGCGACGACACCGGCGGCCTGCTGGTGTACGACGACTACCACGTAGTGAACGGCAGCTTCGCCCCTGGCGACCGCATCAACCTGCTTCAGGGCCGTTACCGCCTCGACCATGGCCAGCCCATGCTCATCCCGCTGGCTCCCCTCACCAAGACGGGCACGGGTACGGTACCGGATCCGGCCCCCGTCACGGTCGAAGCGTTGGAAACCTACTATTATCCCATGGATGCCATGCTGGTACAGATTGAGGACGTGCTCTTCAGCCGTAGCTACAGTCTCGCCACAGACGACACCCTCGATACGATCAGCTTTGTCCAAGACGGCCACAGCATGATGCTGCGCAACCGTTTCTACGCCTTGGAGGGCGACATCGACAACACTTACCACTACGACGTCACCGGACTCCTTGGCGTCAAAGACGATGTCTACTACCTCTATCCCCGTGGCGACCAAGACATCCGCCAATACCACACCATCACCCTCGCCGAAACCCAACACGGCACCCTCCAAGCCGACCACGAACAGGCCTCCCACCTCAGCACCGTCACGCTTACCGTGACCCCCGAAGCCAACTACCACCTTGAGAGCCTGTACTACTATGGGTCCAACCCGAGCAACCATACCGACATCGAAGCACCCTACAGCTTCGAGATGCCCGACGAGAACATCACCGTGGTGGCCGTCTTTGCTGAAGACGTCACCTACACCGTGACCTTCAACGCCGGCAACGGCACCTGCGCCACCAGCAGCCTCGAAGAGACCGCCTGGAATGCCGGCGTTGTCCTACCCACCGCCGCCCCCTCGTCCGGCTGTGCCACCGAGGGCTACACCTTTGCAGGTTGGGCCGAGAGCTTCATCGAGGAGGCCCTGACCGCCCCTGAGCTGTTCGCCGCCGGCACCACCTACCATCCGACCGACAACGTCACCTTGTATGCGGTGTACACTGCCGCCAGCGGTACCGAATGGCAAGACGTCACCACCACCCAAGACCTGCTTGAGGGTGAGTACATCATCTCGTCGCTCTTGACGGAGAACCAAAAGTACTATTACCTGGTACGCGAAGGAGCTGTCACCCAGAACCCGAAAGCCCGTAGAATCAACGGACTGCCTTCGGCTAGCTCGGAAGCCAAAAACAATGTGTGGACCGTCAAGAAGATCAGCAGCACGGAGTACTCCATCAGCTATACGGATGCCAACGACGTCACCTACTACCTGATCAACACAAACAACTATGCACAAGGCAACAGTGTGACCACCACCCCGCCCACCCGTGGTTGGACGTTCTCCAACAATGCCAACTACGGACTCGTGACCCAGTTCCGCAAAGCCACCACCCAGCGTTATCTCGACTTAAGCGGCGGCACCGGCGTCACCGCCTACTGGTATTCCCATTCCGTGAGCACTTCCGTCAATGAATACAAAGGCCAACTTCACCTCTTCCTGAAGCCCGCCAACGTGTACTCCACCAACCCGGCCTGCCAGATGGCCGTGGCCACCCCGGAGTTTGTCGGCCTGCCCGAGGGCGACTACATCCTCACCGACAACTACATGGTGAACCTCACCTGCAGCACCGAGGGCGCCGTCATCCATTATACGGTGGATGGCAGCACACCCACGGAGAGCTCCCCGACGTTCAGCGCCCCGTTTGCCATCAACCAGACCTGCACCGTGAACGCCATCGCCTTCCTGGAGGGCGAGCCAAGCGCCATGGCCACGCATGCCTTCACCTTCCCGATGCAGTTCGAGAATATCGCCGCCTTCAAACAGGCCGGTAACGACGGAGTCATCACCACCAGCACTGTCGCTCGGATTGCCGGTGACGTGCAGTTTGTCTTCCGTCATGAAAACATGATCTACCTGGCTGACGAAAGCGCCGGTCTGCTGGTCCGCGACAACAACGGCATCATCACCAACACCTACAACGACGGCGACCTCATTCAAGGCGGCCTTGTGGGCACCTACCTCAATACCAGCCAACAGCCGATGATGATCCCCATCGCGAATCCTGCAGCGGGCATCGCCGGAAGCCCCGTCGAGCCGCTTGTGGCCACCGCCCTTGACATCAAGACTCAATACGACAACTATGACGCCCGACTTGTGACCATCGTCGACGCTGAATTCGCCTCCGGCTACGACTTCAGCAACAACCCGGTCGCGCCCGCCAACGACCACGGCACCGCCATCAACATCCGCAACCAGTTTGGCACGGTGACCCTCTCGGGTGAGGCAGGCGAGCATGACGACATCACCGGATTCGTCGGACAATACGTCGCTTCCAACACCTATGTGGTAGGCATCTACCCGAGAAACAACGACGACTTCGTTCGTTACTATGACATCACCTGCGCCACCCTAGCGCAAGGAACCGTCAGCACGACGCCCGACCACGCCCGTGCCGGCGACCTGGTGACCTTGAACGCCCATCCCAATCCGGGTTATGAGATCGACCAATGGACCGTCACCGGCCCCAACGGCCAGTCCATCACCGTCAGCGGCAACCAGTTTGAGATGCCTGCCGGTGAAGTCACCGTGAGCGCTACCTTCCAGCAGATCGACTACACCGTCACCGTAATTGCCGAACCCGCCGAAGGCGGCACTGTCAGCGAAGGCGGCATCTATCACTATGGTGAGACCATCCAGGTGACGGCCACCCCCAATCCGGGCTACAAGTTCTTCCGTTGGTATGTGAATGGTACCATCGACACCCCCAACGCTTCCACCGTGTACACCATCACCGAAAACACCGAACTCAAGGCCGTCTTTGAGGCCACCGAAGACCACTACCTGATCCAGTTGGTAAGCAACGGCAACGGCACCGTCAGCGGTGAGGGCAACTACCTCTCCGGCACCACGATCACCGTGACGGCCACGCCCGATGAAGGATCCACCTTCCTCAACTGGACGGAAAACGATGTGGTCGTCTCCTCCGAGGCAAGCTACACCTTCACCGTCACCCGGGCGCGGACCCTCTATGCCAACTTCGTGACGGGATCCGGCGATGCCGAGCAGGCCATCAGCCTGTCGTCTGGCTGGAACTGGTGGTCGAGCAGCCTCGAGATGGACGCCACGCTGGATGCGGCCCTGAAGGACGCCATCGCGGCGGAAAACACCACGGCGGTGATCAAGAACGTGGGCGGCAACACCATGCTGGAGAACGGTACCTGGTCGCCCGACATGGCCCTCAACAACGAGTCGATGTACATGATCCGTGTTGACAATGCCGTGACGGCGACGCTGACGGCGGCTCCTGCCGACCCGACCAACCACCCGATCACGCTGGCTTCGGGCTGGAACTGGATCGGATTCCCCACGGTCAACGCCATGACGCTGGACGAGGCCTTCGCGGGCATCACCCCGAACGAGGAAGACGTGATCAAGGGCACGGCGGGACCGGCTACCTACACCACTCAGTACGGATGGAACGGTAGCCTCACGGGCCTGGAACCCGGCGTGGGTTACATGTACAAGAACAACGGCGATCCGATGACGCTGGTTTATCCTTCGACGTCGAAGGGGATGGTGCGTGTAGTGCCCATGGAGCGTTACTGGATGAGCGACACGCACCGCCATGCGACGACGCTGACGATGCTGGCGACGCTTGACGCGAGCCGTTACACGATGACGGAAGGCAACTACGAGATCGGCGCCTTCGTGGGCGACGAGTGCCGTGGCAGCGCCCGCCTGCAGCGTGTGGGCAGCCAGTACAT
>JAEEGG010004987.1_pt1 | contig 31885 bp, 23 predicted proteins | sample 9134161 | NCBI WGS metagenome assembly JAEEGG01 (sample SAMN16246543, study PRJNA631951) | gut metagenome | biome: gut microbiome; feature: rumen; material: CR-attached | host: Bos | place: Iran: Karaj | collected 2018-10
CTTCTGAATATTTATAGCGGGCGTTCTTGTAACTGCTGTGAATTGCTAAACCGAGAAAAATCGTTCCTATTGATTCGTACGCGACAAAAGTGTTATATGTTCCATAATCACTTGGTGAAAGTAATCTTGCAAAAATAGGGATAGTCAAAAAGACCAATCCCTTTAATAGGTAATTTCCTATAACGTAGCCGATGCCTGCTTTAACTGCTTTTGACATGTTTGTGTAATTACCCCAACACCTTTTTTTTATATCATTCCTTTGTCTGACTGCAGATTTTCATTCCCCAGTTATAGACTTCATTTATTTTTGGGGTACTAATGCCATATTTTCTCGCCAAATCCACAATAAATTGTAACCCGAAGGGGAAATCTTCCGTAAAATAGCGACTTTCAAAATCAGGAATCCAGCCTTTAGCAACTTCCTTCATTGGAGCCTTGATTGTTTCGAAAGCCTTGATCGAACTTAGTTTGGCTGACAGGGATTTTGCGTCCGTTGATTCATAGTATTCTAAAAGCGAAGGAACTGCTTTGGGGTTCATGGGAAGTTTATTTAGTAGTTGCATGAATTCTGCATCCATGTCAATCAGCCACTGTGCTGCATCTTCTGTCCATTCCTTGTAGAAAAGGATGCAGTGATCATAAGGTGTTCCATCCCAACTATGCCACATGCTATAAAGACGACCTGTATGCAGAATAGGATTGCTGTTCGTAAGACAAGCTTCGTAAAAACTATGGAGCAAATTAACTGGTGTATTGAAGGAATTCTCGATAAAAGCTCTGAATTCTTCACAGTCTTTGACATTTTCTACAGCGATGTTCAATGATGGTTTGTATCCCAACAAGTTTGCTGTTTTGCCATATTCCACAACTCGGGCGATAAAGGGAACTCGCTGAAAGCCAAATAATTTGGCTTTTTCTCCGAGCACCTCATGTGCGAAGAAGAAAAAGCCTGTGCTACTCACAATGGTTCCAACAACAGTATTTTCCGAAAGATATGGTTTGATCTGTTCTAGAGTTTGCTTAATCAGAAATCCCGGCAGGCAAAGGATGACCACGTTCGCATTGGGAATGACATCTTTGGGGTTAGATGAAATCAAGCCTAAATGTCCCTTGAAGATTTTTCCGTTTGCATCTGTGACCGAAATGTCGTGATTCCATTTTTCAGGATGATTCGTCAACAAATCTACTGAAAGATCTTCTTGGGAAGAAAGGAATCCTACGCTTACGTGCCCTAGTGAGCCGCCTCCACAAATCGTTATCTTTTTCATTTGTCTAGTTCCTTAAAGGCCTTGAGTAGCCTTGCATTGTCTTCGTGGCTACGGACGGCAATTCGCATATACTGCTTGCCGTCAAAACCCTTCTTGTCACTACAGTCTCGAGTCAATATGTTATACTCTTTAAGCATTGTGAGCACAAGTTCGTTTGCGTTCTTCGGAGGAAGTATTTCGCAAAGATAGTAGTTTGCCTCTGAAGGCATCACCCTCAAGAACTTTATCTTACGCAACTCTTCACCAAATAAATCTCGTTCATTAATAAATTGCTCGCATGCGAGTTTGTAGTCCTTTTCGTATTTGGTGTAAATTTGCATGAAAAATTCGGCAAAACTATTTAGGTTCCAAATACTTACATCCTTCTTCATTTTAGCAATGAGGGCTTTGTCCGCAGAGCAAAGGATCCCAAGGCGGATTCCCGGGACACCGTAGCTCTTGGAAATACTCTTCATTACCACCAAGTGCGGATTGGCTTCTAGGATTTTGTCATCAAGGAGTGAATTGTTCTCATAGTCATGGCTGAAGTCCACGAAACTTTCGTCCACGATCAGGCGGCAACCCTTTTCCTCGCACCACTTCGCCAAGGCGAGAATATCCTTCTTTGGGATAAAGTTACCCGACGGATTGTCCGGATTAATCAGCAGCAAGTTTTCTGCATGATTCTTGCCGAAGAATTCCATCAAGTCTTTTGCTGAATAGCGATAGTCGGCGTTTTTCGGAACGAATGTTACAAGAGATTCTGGACTCCGGCGGTTTGGGTATTCTTCAAATGTGGGACGGGTTACGCCCAATGTTCCCGGAAGTTCTTCCATCAGTACCTTAATCAACTCGGCGGCTCCGTTTCCGGGAATAATGTATTCTTCTTTGACTCCCCAGCATTTAGAAGCGAGCAATGTATTGACTTTCATGCCTGAAGGGTATTCGCCCACAAGAGTCTTGAAGTTCGCGTTCATTTCGTCAATGATTCGGGAATAACGGAAATATGGGTTTACAAGGTAGCAGTAATCTAGCATTTTTGGAAAACGCCAAAAACCACCGTATCGACCATAGTACTTACGAAGGACATCTTTCTCTTCGGCAAACAGAGCTTCGGCAATATCCAGATCTTGTTTGTCGTCTATTTCATACCATTTCTCGTTGGTAATCGGCAACGCCTTGAGGTCGCTTTTGCTCAAGAAGGAGATGATTCGCAAAACGTTCTCGTAATACTCGTTATTACCGATTGCCTTACAGTAGGCGTCCAGGAAGGGAACATATTTGGTTCGAGAAAATTCCTTGCTGAACTTGTATATATTGACCGTCTTGTAATAACTATCTACTTCATCATAGCTAAAGGCCGCCTTGGTCACAAAGTTGACAATATTATTGTCTTTATCGATCTTGACCATGGTTCCGTCCATCCAAGTCTCGTATTTGGCTACTAAGGCTAAGTTGGGGAACTTGTTGTCCATGAGAAGATTGAACATCCCGTCATCAAAAATCAAATCGCTTTCGATGAGTAGCGTGTCGTCTTCCTGTAACTGTTTTTCGGCTAGTGCTAGCGAATAGATGTTGTTCGTCTTATCGTAAATTGGATTGTTTACATATTCAATTTTTAAACCATTACGTTCGTTGCCAAGATAGTCCATCAATTTTTGGCCTTCGTAACCTACAACGATTACTACTCTATTCAATGACAATTTGCATAGTTGTTTCAAAAGACGATCAATGAGGGGAGTTCCATTTACAGAAACCATGCATTTAGTATTATTCTTTGTGTATTCGCCAAGTCGTTTGCCCATTCCTGCGGCGAGGATTATTGCTTGCATAATATGTCTCCATAAAGGTTGTTAATCTTCAATACGATAGGATGCTTTATGCCAATTACGATTTTCTTTCGGTGGAAGGTCCATCCATTTTTTCCCATAAACTATTTCAAGATATTTTTCTGGATTTGCTGGCCCTGGGAAAAATTTTCCTTCAAAAAGGATGGGTTTGGTTGGGTATAAAGTCTCCTTCGCTATAGGGTGCCACCAAAAGATACCATAGCTGAAACTACAGTAGTTCCTGTTTCCTACTAGTTTTGAAAGGATCGAAAAAAAAGGGTTGAGTAATTTTTTTTGAATAAAACAAAGTGGCGTTGGTATTAATCTGACTTTGCCCAACAGATGGTGGTTGATTAGTGCGGTTAATTTTTTTGAGAAAATAAACAAAGGCTTAATAGATCCAATCTGTTCCGTAAAAATATCTATTTGCATTCCTCTGTATTTTCTCAGGTTATGCATAGTAGTATCTTGTAAATATTCTGATTTCAAATCACGCAGCGAATTCCATGGATACAAATAATTCGAATCGGTTTGTGGGCAAAGTAATACGTATTGTGGACTAGGATTTGCTATTAAGTACTCACATAATTTTTTTTCGTCTTTTTTTGAAATAACTACGTCAAGATCGTCATCCCAAGGGATAAATCCTCCATGACGAATAGACCCTAAAACACTTCCTGAGTCCAAACGATATTCGATATTCAATTTTTTGCAAATTTCGTCGAAATAGCAAAGCATATCAAGCAATCTTAACTGGCATTTCCGCAATACAGAACCGTCCGGATTATATTCGTTTTTTAAGGATTCGGTTGTTTCACCTGTATTGTATTGCATGTTCGCCTTTTGAGTCCAGTTGTGGAATGTTCTGTGCTTGTTGTAAAGTGGTTGTTTTTTTAAATTGGAAAAAACAATTTCTTAGTAGAGCTTTTTCTATCATGCGGCCACCTTCAGAATCACATGGTTAAAATATACCTTCGAATGAGTGTAATTGTCAAGGGATGGGTGCCTGCGGTGGTCGTTATATCTGCCGGTAAATGCGGTTAATTCCGCTTTACTCACCTTCATTCCCTTGAAACTCTTGATATAGAAGTCCTTGTACTTAAGAGCTCTCCAGAACCGCTCGATATATACGTTGTCTAGTGATCTGTTTTCACCTTCTATGGAATACGATGCCGTGCAAATTTCGGCAGACACTGGACTTGTATGCGCTAGCTGTAACAGTTGATAATCGCAGTCTGGTATGCGAATATGCGCTTGAACTTGATGTAGGTGATGTCTGTATTCCATACCTAGTTCGCCGACGCCACAATCTCTCTGTACGGCAACTTTGCTTATTTTGTAAGCAAACGTGTCTTTACTCCGTAAGGCGTTGCTAGAGGTCCATACGTACTCTAAACTCAGTTTATCCATTTTCTGGTTTAAGTGCAGATAATGTAGCATGATTTTTTTGAACTTGCGTAATTGTGCACGTTTATAAAATTGCCTTTAAAATAGTGATGATTTCCCCATAATTCCTTTTCGTGAATCCCTTATTCCTTGAATAAACGCCTTTGCTATTTTTTTCTTTCCTGAAATCATCATTCGAATGGCCCAAAGAATGCGCGTAATCAGTGTAAAATAGTATGCGGAGAACGAAAAAAAGTCCTTGTGTGATTTTAATAAGTATAGCCTGTTTCTTGTGACGTAGTAAGAAGAAATTGTCGAAAGTGGCCCTCCGCTAGATTTTCCTACTTTATGCCAAAGCTTTGCGGAGGGTATGATTTTTATTTTTTTATGAACTTTTATCAGCCTGATGCTAAATTCGGTGTCTTCATTATACATGAAATAACGTTCATTTAATAATCCTACAGACTGCCATATGTCTCTGTGTGCAAGGAGGCAGCAACCTGTTGCAAAACTGCATTCAAAGGGAGTCTCGTCTTTTTTTATTTTTAGTATATGTTCTGCATTTCCTGTTCGTCGGTTGATGGAGCCTCCACCATACCATAAAGAACTTGGTTCAGAATAATAGTACATGTAAGGTACTACAACGGTGTTTCTGTCTGCCCATTTTAACAGATTGGAAAATAACTTGCTGTCGATAACTGTATCGTTGTTGAGTAATGCAATGTATTCATAGCCGTTATCAAGAGCCCATTGGATGCCAATATTGTTGCCTCCGGCAAAACCGAGATTTTTATTTTCGCGAAAGGTCTTTATGTTTGAATATTTTTGATTTATTAATGCAGCTTCGTCTTCTTTTGATGCGTTGTCAACAACTATAATTTGTAGTGGCGTTTCAGAAATGCATAGACTGTCAATGCATTTTACTGTATCAAGAAAACCGTTGTAATTGACAAGGATGACTGCAACTTTCATATATGGTTAATGCGCTAGAGTTGAATCTTTTTAGTCGTCATTGATGTTGGACTCTTTTTTCAGAATATTGTCTGAGACCATGAATATTAGGTATAAGTTTATCAGCGTGTTAAATCCAATGCAATACATGAATCCGAAAATAAAAATTCCAATTATGGATTTTTGCTTGCTCTTGTCGTTCTTATTTTTTTTGAATAGTGCATATAAATTAAAGTAGTACAGGACAAAACCTAATAAGCCAGATCCAAGTAGAATTTCCGCAAAATCGCATTCTATTGCCCATGCTTTTTTTTGCATTGCGGCGTTGAGCTCAATTACGGATTTGACAGAATCGCTAAAGGCTAGGGCTGTTCCTCCAATTCTTGGACCTACGCCAAATAATTTTTCAAGCCATGAAAAATCGCAAAATGTCATAATTGAGAGAGGCAGGTACATAATGTGCCTCATTGTTCCAGAAACATCTCCTGTATTGGAATTTATTTTGAGAATGGAGAATCTGGTTAATGTGTAATCCGTTTGGAACTGAACTATTTCTATAGTGTTGTAGAGATATAAAAAAACAATGACGACAAATGAAATGATTGCTACGATTCTAATTAAATTCTTCGTTTTAAGGAATGCTATGGTGTTTTCTTCGCGTCTGAAAAGTGAAAATAGAAGGATTGCCGTGATACTGACCATGCCTACACGCGACATGGCGCAAATGCAGGAAAATGTAAAGATTGATTTCCAAAGGTTTGACTTGGTGAAAGTAAAGCCTAGAACCATTAAAATAGCCAAGAATGCAGGATCTCGGTTTAACCCAGTTGCTCGCATGGCTAGAGATCCCGCTTCAAAATTCCATGCAGTCCACTCTGTTCCTAGTAAACCTTTCATGCAGGTTGAAAAGAAAAAATCATTAAAATCTATTTGGAATATGTACCATGAAATGAATTGAACAATTGCCCAAATACTATTGATTTGACTTACTATGATGATTGCTTTTTTAAACTGGTTGAACGGGTTTTTGATTACATCAATCATGAGCAAAATGGGAAAGTAAATTGCTATGTATTGAATGAGATTGAATATGAGTTTTTCCTCATATCCAATTAATTGCTCTTGGCGGATTAATGCTAAAGCGCTGGATAGCATTAATGTGATGTACCATAGAAGTAAATTTCTTTTTAATTTCGTTAGGTGGGACCTGTGATGCGTCGAAGCGATGCGAGTGAATAAATAGATTTCTAAAGGAAGCAATGCTATTTTGTTTAAAGATATGCCAAAAATTTGAGCTCCAAGCATGCTCGAAAAGAAAATCGCAAGAAAAACAAAAGGATTTAAGTGTTCTTTTGTGGGTGTGATTATACTGTTTTGCATATTTGGGAAACCCTGAGGCCGCTTTGTTTCCAAGAAAATGCGCTTTGATTTTGAAAGCCCGATTCAATCAGTTGCATTCGGTAATTGATGTTGTGCACGATGTTGTAAATTGCTTGAACAAAATTTTCTAAGCTGAATGGATTTACTAAAATTGCAGAATTTTTTAGTACTTCTGGCATGGATGCTGCATTAGATGCTATGACGGGACATCCGCATGCCTGCGCTTCTAAAACGGGAATACCAAACCCTTCGTATAAGGACGGAAAGAGGAACGCAATGGCGTTTGAGTAGTATTTTATTAATTCGGTATCGTTGACTCGTCCAAGTAGCTTGATTCGTGGATTGTTGGCAAATGCGTTTAAGTTGATGTTTGAAAAATTGTTGTTTTTTAAGTCTCCGGCAATAAATAGTTTTAAATTATCTATTTGCTTAGAAGCTTCTTCGAATGCTTTAAGAATCATGCCGAAGTTTTTGTTTTCTTTTATGGACGACACTGCAAGGAGATAGTTCTCTTTTTTTAAATTTTCGTCAATTTGCGGGTGAAAAGCCTTGCCAACGGCGTTGTAAACTACGGAAATTTTTTCTTTAGGGGTGTGGTAATATTCTGAGATTTCTTTTTTTGAAAATTCACTAACTGTAAAGACATGTTTGCTTGTTTTTAGCACAAGCGGCATCATAAGCTGGTAAAAGTATCGAAATGACTTAGAGAATGTTTGAGGATAACGAATGTATGTGATATCGTGTAGTGTAGATATTTTATTCTTGTAAAAAATTGGCGCTGTGTTGCAGAAATTTAAAAGAATTGGATTACCTAATGTTTTTAGATGTCGGGGAAGGTCTAGTTGTTCCCACAGGTGTCCTGTATGAGAACCAATAGTTTTTACATGGAGTGCTTGTGCTTCTTCTTGTAGCTGAATGTTGTGTGGTGCAAAAAAATGAATGTCTGTATCCGTATATAAATCTAAAAGCGCCCTTGATATTTCGAGAGCGAAACGCTGAACGCCTGTAAGCGGTTGTGTTAAAAAGCGGGCGTTAACAGCAATCATTGCCACCCCATTAACCTTGGCTTAATTCGGGCATGCAGAAAACCAAGAATTGCTAGACTTATACCCTTGGGCGCAAAATTGTAAAAACATGCTCCTAGATGTTGGAATAGGTTTTTTTGAGGTTTCCTTGCAGGGGCGTCATGCCATGGTGATAATTGTTTATACTGCCTCCACTCATCAAAAAACGGGCCAGATGATTTTTTAAACCATGGACGGGATATGCAAAATAGAGTGACAAAATGGACTATGGAGGGGGCTTTTTTGGCATCTTCGATATCGGCACTGGAATAACAAGCACTTGGTTTGCGATATTTAAGTAAATCGTCAAAGGAAAATGCTGTGAAAATGGACATGCAGTTATATCGTGGATGGGCGAGTTTGATTTTTCCCTGAAGAGCCAAGTTCAAGATGCCTTGGTCCGCATATGGCACGCTTCCGTGAAATTTTTTTATGACTTCAAGGATCTTGTCTTCTATTTGGTTTTCTTTCCAAGCTTTTAAGTCAATTAGCATCATTCCGGAATTGATGTAAATTTCAGTTTCCTCTAGGCCTAATCTAGAACGGTGCTGCTTGCTGATGCAATCCATCACGCCGCAAACGGTATTTCCCTCAAAGTCCAGGTTGTAAAATTTTTCGATGTTGGTGCGGATACAGGTGTCGCAATCTAGGTACAGGACTCGAGGGCAGTTTCCCGGTAACAGTTTTGTTAAAAAAAGCCTTGAAAATTGGCTTGCTCCACCGCGATCTTGTTGTAAACAGGCTATTTCTTTAGCGACGGAGTTGGTTGAAATTTTCTTGATTTCCCTTCCATACGTCTTTGCAAGTTCGTCGAGTTTGCTTTTGTTTTTTTCGCTGATGTTATCGTCCAGCACATAGACCGTCAGCTCAACAACGTCTTTGTTGTTTTCAAAAAGCGAACATATGGAAACACCCATAATTTCCGCAAAATTGTCATCGCTGGCGTAAACTACGTTCATTTGATTCCGGATATCTCTGTTTGTTTTGATACTATACTAAAGATTACCCTTAATATAGTAACCGTCGGTGTTTTTGCAACCATGGCGTTTTGAAAATGCGTTGTTGCCTTTTACTATAGCGCCTTTTGTGGTACTACTCTCCCTTTCCGTAATACTCGGCGTACCATTCTGCGAACTTCCTTAAGCCATCGCGGAGCGGGGTGGCGGGCTTGAAGCCGAAGTCCTGTTCGAGTGCGGTCGTGTCGGCGTAGGTCACTGGCACGTCGCCGGGTTGCATGGGCACGAGTTCCTTGTGTGCTTCGAAGTCGTAATTGGCGGGGAGTACTTTGGCGCGGACGAGTTCTTCTTGTAGTATCGTCACGAAGTCGAGGAGGTTTTCGGGGTGGTTGTTCCCGATGTTATAGACTTTGTAGGGCGGCAGCGGGAGTCCGTCTTCGCCATTCTGCTTTTCGGGGGCGTGCTGCATGACGCGGACGACGCCTTCGACGATGTCATCGACGTAGGTGAAGTCGCGTTTGCACTTGCCGTAGTTGAATATCTGGATGGTCTTGCCGGCTTTAAGCTTGTTGGTGAAGCCGAAGTAGGCCATGTCGGGGCGGCCGGCGGGGCCATAGACGGTAAAGAAGCGCAGCCCTGTGCTGGGGATGTTGTAGAGTTTGCTGTAGGCGTGGGCCATGAGCTCGTTGCTCTTTTTGGTGGCGGCGTACAGCGATACGGGGTTATCGACTTTGTCGTCGGTGGAGTAGGGGATCTTCTTGTTGCTGCCATAGACACTGGAAGAACTGGCGTAGACGAGGTGTTCGACTTCGCCTTTTTCGGCGCCTTTGCGGCAGGCTTCCAGGATGTTGTAAAAGCCGATGAGGTTGCTCTGGATGTAGGCGTCCGGGTTCGTGATGGAATAGCGGACGCCGGCCTGGGCGGCGAGGTTCACGACGACGGCGAAGTGGTACTTTTCGAACAGGCTGTCGATGGCGGCCTTGTCGGCGAGGTTTGCCTTGACGAATGTCCATTTCTTGCCGGTCGAGGTAGCGAGGGCTTCGATTTCCTTGAGACGCTCGTACTTGATGTTCACGTCATAGTAGTCGGTGATTGAATCGAGGCCGACGAGTTCGGAACAGTCGTAGTCGGAGAGCAGTTTCTTGCAGAGGTTGCAGCCGATAAAGCCGGCGGCTCCGGTAACGAGGACGGCTTTTCCGTCGAGAATCACATTTTTATCAAGCATCTTGTTTCCTTTATTCAACTAACCCGTATTACCTATACATTTTTACTTTGTGTGGATGACGTGGCCCTTGCATGTCATTCCGAGGCTTTAGCCGAGGAATCCAGTTACGTCAAACCTTGACTGGATGGGGCTATCGCCCCTACCCTTTGGCTCGGTCATGCCCAAGCTTGCTTGGGCGCGACTCTCACCTTCTGGGTAGTCTTCGTCCTTTCAGTCCTCAGGATGACGTTCACGCCAGTCGCATTTTCAGGACTTAACTGGATGGGGCTATTTTTGCCTAATCTAGCATCCAATCGCGCTGTATTCGAATCCGGCTTCGGCGAGTTCCTTCGCGTCGTAGATGTTGCGACCGTCGATGATGAGGGCGTTCTTCATGGACTTCTTCATCACGCCGAAGCTCGGCATGCGGAACTGTTTCCATTCGGTGACGAGCAGGAGTGCGTCTGCATCGAGCAATGCTTCGTACATGTCGTTGCAGTAGGTGACGATGTCGCCTACGCGGCGTTTGCATTCGTTCATGGCGACGGGATCGAACACGCGGACGGTGGCGCCGGCTTTCACAAGTTTGTCGATGAGTACGAGGGCGGTCGCTTCGCGCATGTCGTCGGTCTCGGGCTTGAAGGCGAGGCCCCACATGGCAATCGTCTTGCCCTTGAGGTTTTCCGCTCCGCCGAAGTGCTTTGCGAGTTTGTTGAAGAGTACGGTCTTCTGGTATTCGTTGACTTCTTCGACAGCCTTGAGCACGCCCATCTTGTAGCCGTTCTTCTCGGCGGTTTTGATGAGGGCCTTCACGTCCTTGGGGAAGCAGCTTCCGCCGTAGCCGCAGCCGGGGTAGAGGAACTTCGAACCGATGCGGGTGTCGCTGCCGATGCCTTTGCGGACCATGTTCACGTCGGCGCCCACGAGTTCGCAGAGGTTCGCGATGTCGTTCATGAAGCTGATGCGGGTCGCGAGCATGGAGTTCGCGGCGTACTTGATCATTTCGGCGCTCGGGATGTCGGTGAATATCACGCGGAAGTTGTTGAGCATCATCGGGCGGTAGAGGCGGGTCATGAGTTCCTTGGCCTGTTCGCTTTCGACGCCGACGACGACGCGGTCGGGCTTCATGAAGTCCGTGATGGCGGAGCCTTCCTTGAGGAATTCCGGGTTGCTGGCCACATCAAACGGAATCTTGACGCCGCGCTTGTCGAGCTCTTCTTGAATCGCTGCCTTGACCTTCTTGGCGGTGCCGACCGGGACGGTGGATTTGGTCACGAGGACTGTGTATTTCTTGATGTTCTGGCCGAAGGTGCGCGCGACTGCGAGTACGTACTGCAGGTCGGCGGAGCCGTCTTCGTCGGGGGGAGTGCCCACGGCGCTGAACACCATTTCGACATCGTCAAGGATGCTTGCGAGGTCGGTGGTGAACTTGAGTCTGCCTTCGCGCTGGTTGCGGAGAACCATCTCGTCGAGGCCCGGTTCGTATATGGGGATTTCGCCTTTCTGGAGTGATTCGATTTTCGCCTGGTTCACATCGACGCAGGTGACGTTGACGCCCATTTCAGCAAAGCATGTACCGCTAACAAGTCCTACATAGCCGGTTCCGACGATTGCAATATTCATAGATAATATCCTTGATGATATGTCTGTATTTGTATAACCGACGGGAAATGTAATAAAATCATAATGCAAAAAGTTTTTCTGTTGTATAGTTGAGTTTGTTTTTGTGTAACAAGAAGGAGGTTCCCGCACGGAGGCGGGGATGACAATGTACAAGAAACGCTGCCCCTGAGGACAGCGTTAAGATGATGATTGGGTTCAATTTTCGCCGTTACGCATTTCGATATTCTCGCGATCCATGGTGTAAGTCAGGTATTCCTTGAAATCGCGGTTGATATCGACTCCTTCGAAATCTTCGATATGATCCGAGAAGATGTCAATAAGTGTCCGGTTGTCGTCCCATCCGACGAGAATGACATCGTCCATTGTAAAAGATTTGTCTCCCGGTCCCTTTGCGACATATTCGACTTTGGATTTTTCGACCCAGCCTTTCCCGCAATTCCCTTTGACGAAAACTTTTGTGTCGGACTGAGAAATGATTGTGAGTTCGTCATTAAAATCTGCTGTGCAGACCACCGTGCCTCCGTCTTTATTTGACATGAGTTCGATGCTGCCTCGTTTCGATTTGATGGCGCTTGCTGCGAAAGATGTCGTGACCATAACCGCAAGCGCTACAGCCACCATTATCTTGATGTTTTTCATGATTGCCTCCTGTATTGTATTAGGAAACGTTACCGTCTCCATAAGCTAAACTACAAAGTAGCGATTGCGCAGAGTAGTGGTTTTATAGTTTAGTTTGGAATAGATATTACTTTGTATTAAAAAAGCTGTCCGGAGTGGACAGCGTCTGTTTTGCGAGAACGATTTGTTCCCGCCACCTTTCTAGTTAAACTACAAAATGAAAAACGCGCAGACAAGTGCTGCGCGAAAAAAAAGGAATGCATGGGAAAGGCCGCGTTCGCCTAGATTGCTTGCTTGACCTTGCGCGGGGAAATCGCGATGAATATGAGTACGCTTGCAAGCAGCAGGAACGGGTAAAACATGTAAGGGATAAGGTTGAATGCGCTGATTTGAGCGTCGGGGAGCGCGGCAGAAATAGCGGAAAGCGCTACGAGCATCTGGGCTCCGTATGGCAAAATTCCTTGCACCACGCAGCTGAAAATATCCAAAAGCGAGGCTGTCTTTTTCGGCGAGATTCTGTATTCGTCACCCATCTGTTTTGCGATGGGACCTGCCATCACGATGGCGACCGTGTTGTTTGCCGTCGCGACATCGAGCGCGCTCACCAGAAGGCCCACGCCAATTTGCCCGCTGCGGTGTCCTTTGAATACTTTGTGTATAAAGTCCAACAGTGCAGCGAAACCGCCGTGGATGCGGATGAGCCCGCACAGGGCACTTACCAGGACCGCGACAAGAATCGTCTCGTACATTCCCGAAATGCCGTTCCCGATGTTCTGCAAAAGTCCAATCATGTCGAGCGAACCGAAGCATACCATGATTACGGATGCCGCGACAATGCCAACGAGTAGCACCGTGAACACGTTGATGCCCGTAAGGGCGAGCGCGAGAACGAGAACATACGGGATAAGTTGAATTAAGTTGTATGAGTTTTCGGCAACGGTCTTTGCTTCGGTCGCAAACGAAATCGCCGTGATGATTGCAATTGCGAGAATCGCCGCCGGGAGTGCGATCAAAAAGTTTACGCGGAACTTGTCCTTCATTTGGCAACCCTGCGTAGATGTCGCCGCGATAGTCGTGTCCGAAATAAAGCTCAAGTTGTCGCCGAACATTGCGCCGCCAATTACGGTCGCTACGCAAAACGGAACTCCAAAACCCGCCATTTGCGCCACTTCGACCGCAATCGGCGAAACCACCGCGATTGTGCCCACGGACGTTCCCATCGCTGTCGAGACGAACGCCGCTACGACGAACAGCACCACCACCGCGAACTGCGCCGGGATGAAGTCCAGTAGCAAGTAGGCCGCCGCCGAGGCACTGCTGCGCCCGAGAATGCCCGCGAAAATACCCGCACAGAGGAAAATGAGAATCATGAGGAAAATGTTGCGGTCGCCGAGAGCGCCAGCCATGATGTTCATCTTCTTGTCGAAATCAAGCTTGCGGTTCTGCAGGCACGCGACGAAAATCGCCACCAGGAACGCGGCCACGATGGGGATGTTGTAGAACCCCATCGGAACCTTGAGTATATATTCGAACGTGATGCCGAGACCCAGATAGAGGACTAGGAATACGGCGACAGGCAGGAGGGCAATCGGGTTGCCCTTGATTTTATCTTCAAAATTTTCGTTCTGCATGTGGGGAAAGATAGAAAAAGGAGGTCGTCATTTATCCAAGACTTCCCAATGTCCATTCTTTCGAGCGCCGACTCTGCGGATTAAGCCGAGTTCTTGAAGCTTTTTGAGGTTTTCGCGAACCGTATCACGATGTTTCTTCATTAAAGATGCCAATTCGTCATAGGAATACAAATTATTTTCCTGTAACAGTTTCAATAGAATTTTTTGTGTCTCATTTATAGGCGGATTTATAGGCGGATTTATAGGCGGATTCTTTCCGTCTATATTCCACTTTTTTGCCAATTCCTTGTATTGGTCGCTAGCAACGCATTCCACGACAAGTCCGCCAAAATCAGCCTTCGGCTTCGGCAGCTTTGCTCCCGTCTCATTGCAGGCTAACTCGATATTGTAATAGCCGCGCCCCCAACTTTCAACATAACCACTTTTGAAAAATACATTGGCAATATTCGGATTACGCGGTTTGGAAACATGCTTTTTGAACAAGTCCTTAACTCTTACCTCTTGTGGCATTTTTCCCGGATTCCACATCCAAATATGGTCGGCGTAAATCTTGATCTGAATCGGAGTCGTTTCCATGTAATCCTTATGAACGACCGCATTCAACAGCAGTTCTCTGAAAGCATCAGGAGGAAAAAAGAATCGTTCCTGACGATGGATGCCCTCGTAACTAACCAAGGCTTTCATGTATTTTGAAAAAATCAAATCCATAGCGCGCTCGACTTGAATTAAAAGCGGCCCATGAACTTCATCTTGGTACAAAATGTCGGCTTCGGTCGCAAAGAAACCTATCTTGATGTACGCTCCAGTAACCCATTTTTCTGGGTCCGGATGAAAACACATCATTGCAGCCCTTGTCAAGTAATCACCTTCGACACAGCGGAGGTTTTGAAGCAGATTCTGCAACGACACATTAGCGGATTTTTTATCGAGACGCTGCGATTCAACAGCCTTTTTCTTAAACAAGTTCAAGGAGTCTTTGTCCAAATCCTTTGCCGAAATTCCTGGTACAGGAATCGAATCCCACGTCCGCCCCTGCATGAACAAAGCATAGCCTTTATCGTCAACACCGACAAAAAGCGACCCGCCCTCGGTATTCGCGAAGGCGCAAACCCACTTTAGGTAATCATCGTGCCAGGAGCTCTTGAACTCGACATTCTGGCTTTCGCCCGTCACTTCGATAAGTTTTTTTGCCATACAGCCTCCAAGTGGTCGCAATTTGCGACCGGTTGATGTTTAGAGGCGCCTTTTGTATTCCGAAATCCCGGAATAAAAAAACGCATTTCTCCATTTGACAGAGAAACGCGTCGGCCATTAATGTACCTATAATCCGAAATGTTGGCAAGAGGGGGAAGAAAATTTTACAAGGCGTTCCTTTGGGTTGGAATACGCGGCCCACTAGCGTCACAAAGGTTTTCGCCTCCAAGAACTAGCTTCTTGAGCATGTAGCGTTTGTCGATTCAAATTCATTTACCCATTCCTTGACCTTCGCCTGCAATAGTTTCTTGTCCGGCAGGTACAGCTCATAGGCGGAGGCGTAAATATTTGCATCATCGGGCAAAGTCAGCTTCACAAGGGTATCCTTCTTCTCCTTGCAAAGCAGAATGCCGATAGTCGGCTTTTCAAAATCCTGCTTTACATAGCGGTCGTAATAGTTTACGTACATCTGCATCTGACCGAGATCCTGATGCGTCAACTTGTCGACCTTCAAGTCAACGAGCACATAGCACTGCAACAGACGATTGTACAAGACCAAGTCCACATAGTAATCGTCTTCGTCAAAGGAAAAACGCTTCTGCCGCGCTTCGAACAAAAACCCCTTCCCCAGTTCCAGCAGGAATTCCTGCAACTTGCCGATGATAGCGGATTCCAGGTTCGATTCCGAATACGATGCATCCGGTTTCAAGCCGACAAATTCCAGTGTCACCGGATTCTTGATGATATCCTCCGGCTTTTCCACCACGTTGCCAACACGCGACAGGCGGGCGACCTGCTCCTTGTCGCGGCTCAGCGCAAGACGTTCGTACAAGCTTGAACCATACTGCCGCTGCAACTCGCGAACAGACCAGTTCCCGGAAGTGGCCTCAATTTCGTAAAAGCGCCGTTCATCAGTATTCTTGATGCGCATGAGGACTTGATAATGGCTCCAACTTAGCGTGAAATTTTGGGTATTCGAGATTTGACAGACACTGTCTGTCAAATTGCCATAAACCAAGAAAAACTGCCTCACCTGCCTCAAGTTCGAGTAGGACCACCCATCCCCATAACGCGCCGTAAGGCGTTCCGACAGGCCCTCAAGAACCTGTTTCCCGTATTCCGCACGTTGTTTACCGGACTGTTCTTCTTCCACAATATATCGCCCAATTTGGTACTTCGTGTAAACCTCGGCGACATTCATTGCCGTGGCCACACGCACGCGGGCCTGCTCAATCAAGTTCGAGACCTTGTTGAACAACGATTCCACCGCTTTTGTAGGGACACACTCTTTCTTTTTAGCCATATAACCTCCATTTGCCGCAAATTGCGACCGGTTGATGTTAGAGGCGTCCCCTTATCCTGAAATCTCAGAAATAAAAAAGACGCATTTCTCCATTAGACGGAGAAACACGTCGGCCATTAATGTACCTATAATCCGAAATGTTGGCAAGAGGGGGAAGAAAATTTTACATATGAAGTATCGGGCGTTCCCCGGCGCACGCGCCGGGTCGGGCTATATTGGCAAGGCGCCCCGTGCGCACCCAGTGCGCCCGCGCCGCTCTTGCAACGGCGCTACAGCGCCGCTCTTGCAACGGCGCTACAGCGCCGCCCTGTAATGACCGTTCGGCTTACGCCTCACTCTCGCCAACACGACTCGTTAATACGAGTCGTGTTTGGCTCACAGGGTCACTATCCCTAACGCGGGATTTCTTTTCACCATCCAGATTTGGATTTGTCTTTGAGGTAATCTTCTAGAATTTTCCCATCGGACCAAAGGTCTTGTGGTTTCACATTGAAAATTTCCATTTCCTTTTTTGCAACAGCCGTATTGACGGCATCGTAAATTTCTCGGTAATCTTTATCAGAGTCTTTTATAGAATTCTTCTCTAAAGCAAGGATTAAATAACTGGATAAATCGTCAGGCCGGAAAACGCGACCTACAAGTTTTTTGAAGTTGTCATCAACAAATTTTCTGATTCTTTCAACATTTTGAGGTTGCGGGAAAAGAGCCCAGAAGTAATACTTCTCGTTCAGCAGTGTCATGAAGTTTTTGCGGAATTCTTCGCGGGCGGTGCGTTTGAATTCTTCGCGGAGGCTCGAACGCTTGGACGTGTACGCTTTGAGCACATATAAGAAGTTCACGTTGTACACTTGCAGCAGGAGCGTGTCGCGGTCAAAGAGACGATTTTCGAAATGACGATTGCGATTGTCCCAAAGCTTCGCTTCATCGCCATCTTCTTTCTGTATCAGGTCTTTGTTTTGGGGATCGGGATTTTTCCTGAAGTACGGTTCCTGGAACTGCGATTTCTCTTTATAGCCGGGAATCTCGCCGCGGATAAAGAAGTTCGGCGTGACGCTGTATCCTTCTGTCAATTCATCGCGGTAGCGCATCAGGGTGTTGCCTGAGCCATGTGTCAACAAGTCTTTGATGTTGTACTGGATAATGTTCCGAGCGTATGTGAACTGTTTGTAGACGGAAGTCCCTTCAATATCTTTTCCGTCCTTGTAATACTTGCTGTCGCCAATAAACCAAATCTTTTGGTCTTCATCGGCAAAGATGAGCTGGCGATCCTTGTAAAGATGGTCGACTTCCTTACCATCTTTCTGCGATTTCAGGTATTCCATCGGCTTGGGCAATTCATCGCCCACAAGCTTGTCAATCATCGCCTCGAATACATTATTGTACTTGCTCGTAAGCAGGTATTCGCTTTCGAAATCGTTCGCGCTGAAAGTTCCGCCCCACTCGAAGAACGCCTTTACGATGTTGTACAGTTTCAAGAAGCGGTCGGCGAAATACTTGTGCTTTATGCGGCGCAGTTCCACAAGCCCGCGGTGGCCCAGAAGGCGACGGAATTCGTTCACGCGAATCGGTGCGTAGAATTCCGACTTTGGCATCTTGAAACCGAAGGTTTCCTCGATGTAGTTCATTGCCGAGAAATACAGAACCAAGAGGCGGTCGTCCAAATCGAAAACTTTCTTCTTGTTCTCGAGTTCCATGTAGATGGGCGTATCGCCTTGCATGAACGGCTGCGTATGCGCGACGGTACGGCGCCAGTCGATGCGGTTGTTTCCGCTGTGCTTGTTCTTAGCGGTGAACACAAACAGGTTGCGGTTCTCGGTATAGAACAGCTTCATCGCATTCATCACGTCGATGAGTGTGGGGGCCAGCTTGCTGCTGCTGAAACGGTGCGCGTCGGGAGCATCGGGAGCATCTATGTCTTTGTCGTTCGGATTAGACAGCCGATACTGCCCGATAGAAGAGCATACCCACAAAGACAACTGCGACAGAAACTCCTTGGGCTCGGCGTCTATTTTGAAGTTCTCCGCAATCGGGATATCTTTGCCAAAAGCCTTCGCCCCATTCTCATCTAGGAACACCTTGGGCAGCACGAACACGATTCTGTCCGATATGTCGGCCTTTTGCGTCTCTTTCTTGGTTGGGTTTCCATTGAACAAATAGCCTACGCCGTCCAGCTTGCAGTCTCGCGTCACGAAACCGTTGGGCAAGCCCTTGAAACGCCCCGCGCTGTCTGTAGGCAGCACCTTCTTGAGGTAATCTAGGGAATAGGTGAATTGTTCAAAAAGGAAAATCATACCTGCATCAATTCTATTTTAACTACCCAAGACCCCTCTTTTTTCCCGCCTATTCGGTTCAATACGCCTTTCTTTTGAAGCTTAGATAGATGATACTTAACCCCATCAGGCGTGATATTTCCTAGAATGGAAGCAATTTCATTACGGGTGACAGCACTATTTTCTTTTATAACGCCAAGAATTCTGACTTCGGTTTCAGATAGCTTTTGGGTAGTTTTTTGGGTAGTTTTTTGGGTAGCCTTTTGGGTAGTCTTTTGGGTAGTTCTCGACTTTTTCCAATACAAAACTATCCTGAAATCCCCGTGAAAATCTTGCAGCACGGGTTCCGGCAATCCGTATTCTTGCATGGCCTTGTATATGTTGGGAATTCCGCTGCCCCATGTTTCGACAATGCGCATGTAAATGAACGCTTCGGCTATGCCCTTGTTTCGCACACTCGACATTCCTTCGCGCATTTTCTCTACGGTGATGTCCTTGCAAAGTGAGCCGGGCGAGGTCACTTCTAAACGGTCTTCGTACAATGCGACTTGCACCTTGCGCGGAATCAGGTAACTGCGGTGGCAAATGGCGTTTGCGATGGCTTCGCGAACGGCAGATTCCGGCAGCAATGTTCTGTCATGCCGGAAAAGTCCCTTTACTTTGGATTGCACGGGCAAATTCTGCATGACAAATTGGTATGCGGATTCTATCTGCTCAAAAATGGGGCCGTCCATATTTTGTCGCTTCAAAAATTCGCCACGCGTACTCCCCTTGAATACGGCGCATTGAATTTTTGCGTCAGGGAAATCCTCATTTTCACCCTGCAAAAGCCTGAATCCGTTAGAAGCCATTAGGGCGCGACCATTTTTTTTCAGCAATTTCCACGAAAGTAGCTGATTGACGGTTGGCCGACGCAATGCCGCACGTTCTTTTTTGTCCAATATTCCTGCGGTGAATTCGTAAATGCGGTCGCAGAGATTTTCAATTTCTTCGCTTGTTACGGACTTGCCAACAGGCTGCTGGTCATAAGATTCATTTTCGCCTTCCAGTACAAGTTCCTTGAGCATGTACCGCTCGGCCACACGGGTCGTTGCCGCCACCCGGACAAACGTCCCGTCCGTAATCCCCATGCTCTTTATGTAATACGGCTGCAGCATTCCTGGCGGAATCGTCACGACAATGATATAGCGCTTATCGATTTCTTGCAGATTGATGCTCGGGCGGATTTTGGGTTCGCAACTATTGAAGATGGTATCGGCGATAATGTCTGCCTTCTTGAATACATCGGCTTTCTTTATCCCGACAATTTTGCGGGTCTTGTCATCTACGCCAAAGACGATGGTCCCGCCCTTGCCGTTTGCAAAGGCGACCACGGTCTTGATGTACTTCTCGCTTTGTTCAGGGATATCCCGCTTGAACTCTAGCGTTTCGGACTCGCCAGCTAAAATTTCTTCTTTGGTCATGAACAGATCTCCTGTCTTTTATCAGGCGTTCATTAATATAACATCAGAGAAAAGAATCCGCAAGTGCCTAAGGTTTCCCGTTCAACAACTCTTCCATGAACTGCTTTAAAAGATCTTTGTTCCTGTAAAGGTCTTGGAATGTGAAATAATCCTCTTTGCCGTCTTTGTCTTTGACACGGAAAAACGACCCGTTCTTATGTTCATCCTTGCAGACTTCGTTCCACAAGTAGAACATCACCTTGCCCAGGAAACGGTCCCTTGAAATTACCTTACCATTATCAGGCTTGATGAAGAATTCGCCGAGCTGCTTGTCTTCGGATTCGGTGAGAGTGAGAATTTTCTCGTTGACGGTCTCGACAAACTTTTGCCAAGAATACTGAGTGCCATCGATGTCGATTTGGAAATTGGCTGCATCCTTACCATCGAAGCTGATAGGCACATATTCCCAATCGAAGCGACGTTTGAACGCACTATCCATCGGGAACAGCGACTGGTCACTGGTGTTCATGGTAGCGAGAATATTCAGATTCGGCGGTAGATTGAGCTTGCCATCGCCGACCTTTTCTTCGTATGCCGGCCAAACAGATTTCAACCCGTTATCATTTGTCTTGAGCCATTCCGCAAAATCGCAATCAGCATCGATGGAATATTGCGAGAAACCTTTTTCGTCGCGGTCAAGCAACTGGAAAATGTCGCCGAAAATCTGCGCACAGTTCCCGCGGTTGATTTCTTCGATAACGAGATAGACTTGAATATCTTTCCCGCTGTCATTCTGGAGGGGCGAAGCCCCGATAGAATCACGGGAATCTCTCTGCAAATACAGCTTCCAAGCCGCAGCGTAAGCCTTTGCAAAAACCTGCGGAACAAAAGAATAGGTGATTGTATTCCCTTCTTTCTTGGGCTTGTAAGCGCCTACGAATTGAGCGTAATCGTAATCGGGGTGGAAGGTGGTGCGGAACACTCGTTTAAACTTGTATTCTTTGAGGAATTTTATGTAAGCTTGAAGCGCACTGTGTTCGGGATTGCTGACATTGTCTTCTGAATCGACTTCAGGAAGTTTTTCTTCTAATGCAGAAAGTTCATCCACATTCCAGATATCGCCGAATTTTTCTTTGTTATCAAGGACATCTGCATAATGAGCCTTTTTCGCCGTGTCAGAATCGAGGAACAGCTGCTTTCTGGTTTCACCAGACACGCTCCAAATATCTTCATTAGGGAGAATCGAGTTAACCTTATAAGACTTGCCAGTGCCAGGAGCGCCGAAAAAGATTTTTTGGATTGGATTTTGGTCGCTCAATACGGGAATTTCTTTTTGAGGGTATTTTTTTAGAAAAGCTTCATACGCATTCAAGGCCGCGCGAGGCTGCCAAGATTTAGTTTTCTCATTTGTGGATTGGTAATTAGGATGTTTTTCTACTTCTTGTTTTTTTGTCAAGTATTCAGTCAGGTTGTCATAGCAAAAGAAATTGATTTCTGGATTAGTGATTCCTAGCTTGCGGCTGAAATCCCCCTTTAGTAGTTTTATACACTCATCAGGATACTGTGAATTCTCCGTTCTAGGTTTTATGAACTCCAAAACGTGCTTTCGGAATTTTTGTTCTTGGGCTAGGATATCATTGGGATTATCTAGAGCCATTTTTACCCCCTAAATACGCTTTTCCGATGATATTCTAGATAAACCATTCTAGCATCATCAATGGGAAGCCGTTGAATATATGAATTATTTTTTATTCCAATACGCAGCGCATTTTTTGGCGTCAGCCATTGAGAAACCATTACATACTTATCATCTGTAAATGTTATAAAGCCTTGATCAAACAAGCGATCATATAATGGTGACAAAATGAACCCATTTTTAGGGTCTATGCGTTCTTTTTCGTTAGAAACAGCCCAAGGTTTAATGTGGCTGGCAACCAACAAACGTTCGTCATTAATCATCGTTATCGGACAGAACGGACATTCTTCAAGCAAAGCATTCCGATATTTTTCTTGGCCAATTCGGCCGCTGTCTTTATTGCTTTTCTTTCCACTAGCGTCGTATGCAGCCTTCTTATCGTTTAGATTGCTTGCATTTTTTCCGTAGTTGAAAACGAGAGGTCCATTTTTCTTTGTTTCAATAGCTTCAAAATCAACAAAAAGCTTTAGATAATAGCAAAAAGATCCGTCGACCGCTTCGACTCGCATTGCGGAAATGTAGCTTACAAGAGGTAACGACAACTCTCTAATTAAATAATATCCCTCATCATTGGAATTTATATAGCCTCGTGGTCCGTCAATTTGTTCTTGATCTTGAACATGAAAATAAATCACATCATCCAGTGACAATACTTTTTTATAGCGTTCTTGCCACAAAGTTCCAAATAAGGACTTTCCTCGATAATCATACGATGGATTCAAGTACTCCGCTTTTATGGTTTCCATGTATGATATAAGATCTTGCTTTAGTAGAAAACACTTTGCAGAGAAGCCGGCTTCTCCAAAAAAGCTACGCATTGAAGGCTTTGAGCCAAAATACAGCTTCGCTTCACCATTTCCCGTTCCGATTTTATTCTTTGTCAAAACAAAGCAATCTGGAATTGTAATTACGCTGTCATAAACATCTGCGAATGTGTACTGGCCCGCGATTTTCATATCACACTCCGTATTTTGTAATATCCATCTGTTTTAGCAACGCGATTAGCACGTCCACAACGATACTATTCCCTGCTTGTTGATAAGTAGCCGTGTCAGAAACTACAATCTTAAATGAATCCTTAAAACCCATTAAGCGAAGGCATTCACGAGGCGTTAGCTTGCGAATGCGGCCTTTGTGAGTTACGTAGTTGTCAACACCAGCACGATGCATTTTATGCATTGATTGGAGAAGTGGTCGTGCTACATCCAAATCGGTTTTGGTCGACGTTTTGAAATTTTTTGTGCCTCCAGCCAAAACGTACTTCTTGACTTTATCCGATAAGTAGTACTTTTCCTCAACGTCTCTCACGTCAAAAATAAATTCATCGAAAGCTTCATCTGAAGGGGTCAATTTTGAATCTGGATGGTACACGAAATCGCCATGCCAATTAAACTGTTGATTTCTTTTTTGGCAAAGGGCCACATCACCATTTATCTGTGTATAGCTCTTTTCTCGATTTTTATGACTTGTTACAAACTTTATACCCTTTTCCTTTAAAAAATATTTAGTATCAATGTAATCCTCTAAAAAATCATACATTTTATACTCAAGGGGTATTGGAGCCGGAAATTCAAACTTCGTTTTCTTATTCTTGAAACCCAAACAGTACACGCGTTCGCGGTGCTGAGGAATGCCATAATCTTTGCTATTCAGCACTCTAAAGTACACCGTATAACCAAGTTCTTCAAAAATATCGTGCATAACATGCCAAGTCCGGCCTTTGTCATGATTAAGCAACCCTTTCACATTTTCAAAAAGGAACACTTTGGGAGAAGTTTCTTTCACCACTCGAGCAAATTCGTAAAAAAGAGTTCCACGTGCATCTTCAAAACCGAGACGTTTACCTACCATAGAAAACGCTTGACAAGGAGCTCCTCCAATAATAAAATCAACCTTTCCAGCATAGGGCTTTGCGTTGAAATCCCTTATGTCAGTGAACCAATCCTTTTCTTTTATATCGTAATTAGCGAAATAGCTTTTCTTGCAATTTGGCTCAATATCACCCGCAAAAGCAATTTTATGCTTTAGTCCAAGACGTTGGAACGCATGTTCAATAGCACCAATGCCACTAAACATTGTTCCAATGCGAATTGTTTTACCTGGTTTAGAGAATGCTAAATCCTTCCAATTTTCACCCGTCGAAATTGGCGTTTGCTGGACAACGCTATCATCCAAAGATTCAACACGTTCTTTAATAATCTTCTTCACATGAGAGATTTTTTTACTAGTTTCTTGAATATCTTTTTTTACTGTTGGCATAATAAAAATTTAGAAAGATTGCTTGACAGTTAATGTCATTTTCGGGTTATTTCCACAAAAAAATGATGCTTTACGTAGTATTTTCGTCATATCAGTTTTTGTTATAATAAATCTCATTTTATTTTTACTCCCAAAGATATCAATTTTTCTTTCACTGCATAACAGTCGTCTATCATGGTTTTGACCGCAATGGGAATAAAATTGGTTTTGGGTAGAGTATATTTTTTTACGTAAGAAATGGCCTTAAGAAGGCTCGTTTTTTCCGCATTACTGCCAACTCCATGCGCCTCGGCCAATTGCATAATTGCGGTCCAATACTTAGGACCAAGTTTGACAAAATCTACTAATGCTTTTAAACCATCATTTTCTTTCTTATCTTTAGAGGCTTCGAGTTCTTGCTTCTTCACAATGTTTATAGGAATCAGCTCCTCAAGAAAGCCCTCTCTTAATGAATATGGCTTTTCTTTGAATCTCTCCCAAGTCGATGCTTTTTTACAGTATTCGGAAACAATCATTCCATTACAATCACAGATGAAGTCGTTAGTGAACTTTGTGGCTCGCTCAATTTCTTTCATAAAACCCGGGCCAATTTTTTGCAATTGCCAAATTTTTTCCCAGTCAATGCTTTGATCTTCTGGAATACAACTGATAATTTTGGCAATGGCATAAGGAACAATGTCCATCTTAAATCCACCAGCCTTGTACCAAAAACCTGTCGGTTTCTTAGCGCTATCCTTGTTTTTTTCAAGATAATCGTCAACTGTTCTAAAAATTATCGCAGATGCGATGCTTTTGTGGAAGAAAAACTCATTGAAAAGGTTTTTATTTTTTCCAAAAAGTTCTCGAATACTTTGGTTAAATTCCTTTATGACAAAATTTTTTCCCTTTGCAACAACATTTGGCTTTTGAGCAACAGTTGTCAAATACATCGCCAACTGCTCTTTTGTGATGATTTGTTCTTTTGGATATTTCGCCAAAAAACGTTTTAGATTTTCACCATGAAGCTTCAATTGTTCCTGTTTATATTTTTTCCGAGCACGTTCATAGTACCATGCCGTTGGAACAGCAAACCTTCTTGGTGGAGCGAGATATGTCTTTGACATTCTTTCCATTTTGATATGGAACGGATCATTTGAGAACAAGTCCGCCGCAGTCACTTTATTTTGGCTGTTTGCATATTTTGCAATATCCTGAACCATTTGGTCATAGAAGCTAATGCCATCTTCATTTTCTGTTTCTCGATTTTCAATAACAGTCAACTTCATTGGAACAAAGATGCCGTCCAACAACGTATTGGTTTTCTTTAACACTGCTTCTGCAAGTGAAGCTGTTGTTTGGCCTCCGTTGATGATTTGTAAATCATCAATTTCCGTAATATACAATTGAGTATCTTGCTTGGTAAACTCGATATTTGCCGCTGTTGCCGCAATTCCATTGTTATACGTAAAGAAATTTTGTGGTTCGTTGTTTATTGTTCTTCTTATTCCACTGTTTACGCTTTTGGCGCCACCTGTACCCAAGAATGCACGAACATTGCCTTCAAGAACTTTGCTGCCATAATCAATATAGATATCGGCTAATATTTTCCCTGGAATAATTGCTATATACGCTTGATACCCTAAATTATCGCCTAAGTTTCCTTTTATGCAAGGAATTCCTTCCACATTATAGTCTTTCTCAAAATCTATGTGGACTGTTTCCGTCAAATTATTTTTTTCTTGGTCATAAATACGTTCAATATGCCACAAGTCAATTTCTAAGGGCATTTCATTAAAATTGTCCTTCTTTATTTTCTTTGTGCTTTTAGTCTTTTTTCTACCCTTAGCTTTAGGCGCTTTCATCAAATCCTGATTCATCAACTTTGTGTCCAATTCTTTATTTGTCAGAATCAGAAACTTGATTTTAAGAATCTTTTCAGGATCATCATTATTTGGATTGTTTATTTTACTTTTAATAAAAGACGCGACATCAAGCATTTCATCTGAATCGTCGAAATAGTCGTTGATTTTGCCGTTACATGTTTCATCTAGAAAATAAAACATCCTCCAATACAATTCATCAACTCGGGTTGATGTCAATTTCGCGGTCTCAATGGAATCTTCAAAATCACTAATGAATAATATCAATGTATGGTCGGCATCATCTACGCTATAGCCATCTATGCGCATTTTTCTGTTATTAGAACAGGTTTTATCACCACAATTCACTCTTTGCGGAGACTGCAAATCATCATAATCAGTCAATAAATCTAAAATGTGATTGATGAATTCATCTTCAGTATCTGTTCCATTAATTGCGGAATCATTGCGAAGCCGTTGAAGAAATTCTTTCTTGTAATCTTGAATATCATTCATAAGGAATGTCCCGTTCAGATGATTTCTTTGTCTTTTATGGCAAGGAGGGAAATCTCGTATTTTGCAAACACAACTCCAGAGGGAACATTTGACGGGATTAATCGCGGAAACTGCTCATCAACACTAAAACGACGGATGTTTTTTAACGCGAACATGTAGCTATCATAGGCCACATTATATACGTATCCGCTACTTTCTATTTTTAAAAGATACAATTCTTTAGTATCCTGAGCTTTAATTGTTTCGCATATATCCCAAATGAGCTGATTCAATGTTATGCCCATATAGGAAGGGCTCATCTTTTCCAACATAACGACTGCTAGTTCTCCGGGAACATTTGAGTCTAGTTGTTCTAGAGAAGAAATTGAAACGGTATCTTTGTTAAAAGATATAGCTTTTGCTTCATACCATTTGTCTTCATAGGAAAAATCTTTGCGAGTACTGTTTTGCCCGCTCCAACCATCGATTGATTTTTCTATACCATATTTTTCAAAAAGAAAATTCTTCAAAAGAAGCAATTCTCCAATGAGCCCCATTATTTTTTCTTCAGAGAGAATTTCATTTCTTGGAGAAAAGAACATCTTTTTCCATAAGGAAAAACGGTCTATAACGGCGTTATAACCTAATGACGCTGATTTCAAACTACGTGTCTTTTCCACCATGTCTTCGCAGAATTTGAAGAACAAGTCATTTAGTTCTTTATCGCACAATGAAAATCGAATTGTACAGTATTTGTTATTTTTATACTGATTGACTTCAATATACTTTGTTCCCTGTACACGTCGTGCTGTAAAATTCGACCTATATTCGATAGACATTCGGCCTATTTCATCAATTCCAATATGCCAATCTAAGATATGGTCGGCATCGACACGTGAAAAGAATGAAGGCCTGTTAAACTCAGAAAATCGTGATTTGTAATTCATTATTCAACGTCCTCCTGTTCTTCATCATGAATGCGGTCGTAATAATTATAGGATTTATTTGCTTTATATTTAGTAAAGCTTATTGAAGACCAGTCATCATTTCTTGGAAAGCCTACCATAAATGCGGTAAATGGAGCTGAGCCCATAGATTCTTTTAACTTAGAAAAATTGGAGTTATCTTTTTGCGATTCCTCTAAATTCAAATCCATCAAGTAAATCATTAGTAAAGGTTTTCGGTCTTTTACAAATTCAAACCATGCATCTGTCGGTAATGCTTTCAATTTTTTTTCTGGGTCATGCTCAGCACGAAACAAAATTTCTGCATTTTCAATAATCTCTTTTGCTGATTTGCCATTGTAATCAACAATTCCGACTTTGCCATCACTTGGCCCACATAATTTTCCTCTCGAGCCAATGTTGATCTTGCTTCGTTCTGAATCAAATCTGCATTTATTTCTAACGACTTTGTGAATTTCTATACCATCGATTGTAACAGCAGAAGCTTCATCAGAACCATCCATAAAAGCGACATCAAAATAATCAATAACGGGATCGTTGCAAACATTAATAAAATTTGCGATTTGGTCAGGTGCAAAATCTAAGCAATAAGGAGAAATAGATAATTTCTTCATCAGCTCACTAATGTCATTTTTGGGAACGTTCTGAAGCATATAACGTCCTTTGTAATTAGGGCTACTAATTCTTTCTAACCGTATGCTTTTATCATTACATTTTTCTACAAGATTTAAAACGGCGTGATAATTATTTTTTTGTATATCAGGATTTGCTTCTAAATATTGTGTTTCGACACTTCCTCCAAAGAGACTGTTTGTATCCAAGACGACAGTTGTGTTTCGCATTTTGTTGTATGATGTGATTTGTAATTCGTTGGAATTATTTCTAACGCGAATGCCAAAATCCTTTGGTTTAAGATTTCTATCGCGCATAACTTCCATATCTAATTTTAGCCGATCTGTTGCGTCTGCAATTTCTGCGTACCAATCGGCAGAACTTTCTGCAGTCCAAATCCTAAATAAATCTTCATAATTTTTACGATATCCAAACCAACGTCCCATTTGCATTAGAACGTCATACGTGCTTGTATTTCTGTAGAAATAACTTATTACTAAACCTTCTAGCGTTAATCCACGAGAAAGGGCTAATCCTCCGATAGCGATGACACGGAGAGACTCTTTTTTTGAATACACTATTTTTTCAGATGTTTTCGAACTGTTTACGACTCGAATTTTAATATTTTCGATAGATTTGAACATGTTTTTTGCGATGTCTTTCCATGAGAATTCTACATCGCTATAATATTTTTCATAAATATTAAATATGCGCTTCAAAACAGGGTCTTTCATACTTTGTGAAGAAGCGGATAAATTGAATTTTATTGCGCGATAAGCATTGTCGTGAATCGAATCAATGATTTCTTTGATGTATTTTTGAACTGCGATAAATCTTGATATGTTCACAAGCATAGATCGATGTTCTTTTGCATCGCCACGTAAATCACGAATGGTATTGGCTATATAAAATGCGTAAATAGAATCAGTAAGACTTTCTGGAAGATTCCCTCTCCAGTCTTTTTTGTGTTTGAAATAGAATTGTTTTCCATCTTCACTTTCACAACCTGCATCTTCTATGTATATCAATTGATTGTGATACAATCCTTCTTCAGAGAAAATTTTTGTTGGTCCAATATAATTATCGGGTGTTGGCAAAGCAACAATGAAATCCTCAGGGAATAAATCCTGTGTTTCCATCTTTTCGGTTGTTTCCGGATCAATAAAGACGTTCGCAAATGGGGTTGCTGTAAAGCCAATATAATTTGACTTTGTAAAAATACTTGCTAATTTGCGGATAAGTTTATTTATCTTTGTAGGATCTTCTTTATCGTTGCTTGTATTTATTGAAGCGTTGTCTGCTTCATCATCAATCAATAGCATTGGTTCATTGATTTTTCCTGTTAGAGGATCCGCATTCAGTTTTATAAGCCATTTCGTAAGTTTTTGCAATGTTGTTGTATTCTTTTTTATGACAAAAACTATAGCTTGGTTGTTATTGGCAAGGCTGTCTGCAATAGTGTCTATATCACCCGTAAAGTCTCGTTTTCGGGATGTCATTGCTTTTGCAAATAAAGGCTTATTGTCAAGGCCAACTCCAACACGAATTCCGTCTTCGTTTTCACCGGACATATCTATTCCGATAAAGCCTTCTTCGACACGCTCTTGCGTTTGACGGCGAAGAGATTCAATAGTTCCTGTAAGGAGAATGAATACTTTATATCCCGCATCTGCTGCTTTACACATTAATCCAATATAGGTTGATGTTTTTCCAGATTGAACATCTCCTATAATAAGACCTCTTTTCAAGAATTCTTGGTTTGATTTGGGATTTCCTATACAGCACATCAATTTTTCATCTAATGTATCATCGCTAAGTGTATTTACAACATTGGGACTAAAGTGTTTTATATCTATTAAATAATTTTTATATCTATTCCAAAATTTTGGTTCAATATCCGATTTGCATTCTTCATACCAATTTTCTTGATCATAATCGTTTAAAAGGCTTTGACCAGGAGTGCATCTTACTTGATATAGATATTGTAAGTCTCTTTTGATATACTCAAATTCCTCTGGAATAAGTTCAACACATTCAAAAGCTGCAGTTCTATTGATTGCTTCTTCAATTTTTTCTTCTGTCAAATCCTTTTCCATTTTGCTGCGTCTAATCAGCGATTTGGCTGCTTGAAGTAAATCATTTACTTTTTCAAAATCTATGGGCATTGGCAATACTCCTGCAATTTCGCCTTTAATTCAAGATGCTTGCAAAACGGTTCTGATTCAAAAAGGTTTTTAATGGCTTCGTCTTTAGTCATTTTAGGATTAAAAGCTAAGATTTGCTCTAGTAACATTTTTGCATTGTTAATGATTTCTGCTATTCTTTCATCATTGTCTGTTTCGTCAATGGCATTCTTGGATTTGTCAAGATAAATTTGATGGAAAGGAATGTTCTTTTCAATTTCTGTAAGCACGATGTCAAGGTAAGACCTAGCTTCTTCATCAAGATGACTTTCTAATAGTTTAAAAATCTTCGATTCGCGATTAATTGAATATGTATATTGGCCTCGATTGTCTGTTCGGTTCCAAATGTATTCCAAGTTTTCATCAACTTTTGCAATACGGCCACGATATTGCTGTTTCTTTATCGAAGCGTCCATAGCTTCGTCAACCGCTCGCGTCAAACGCTGGCGAATACTTGCTGGGATTTTTGCGTTCTGTTTTTTTATATCGATACCCCAAACATCATCTAATGTATTTGGAATATCAACTTTGATTCGTGCATATTTTGTTAGTTCGTCGCGATGACGGTTAAACCAAGTTCCCCAAATAATCAATCTTTCATTTCGATATATATAAAACCCCTGTTTCGTTCTATAATTTTCAACGCCCCCAGATTTTTTCTCATCTTCTTTCGTTAGATCTTTTTGGAAAGGTAATATATATGGTTGAATAGAAATCATTCGTTCTATTCCGCTACTATCCTTTACGGGAATTGAGATGCTTTTCTTTACGGATGTTTTGGGATGGTTCTCCAAAAATGGGTCTAATGGTTCTAATTGAAAATTATTAATCCATATTGACAGACGATCTTTTTTTTCTTTAGACAGGAATCGATGGAATATAAGAGAAAGATAGTTGGCTACATCATCTTGTTGACGAACGATCTCGCCGTATTCTTCGCCAGCCTCTTTTCTGATGAAATCGAAATCCTGCCAAACAACAACTGTTCCCGTTTCTTTACTGTCTAGATAATCAATAAATGGAATTTGAGCGATTTCTCTGTCTGTGCAATCGATCATCAGCCAATCATGTTTTTCATCGATAACATCTAAATCCCAAACGTAAGCAGAAACCTTCCCATTTTTTTTGCTGGCGACACTTAGCCGACGGCACTGTGAATGAGATGCTGATTTCAGACCCATGCCAAAGCGTCCTAGATCGTCTTCGGACCTAACTTTCCCCTTTAATGTGCTGCCATATTTCATTGCATCAAAAAGTTCTTCCTTGGTCATGCCATTCCCGTTATCACAAATGGCGATACATACATCTTCTGGGGAAACCGGGAATTTAATTTCTATCTCTGTTGCTTTTGCAGTAATACTATTATCCACAATATCTGCGATAGCGGATTCTAAAGAATATCCCATGCAGCGCATGGAATTTGACAGCTCATGGGCAGCAGGCTCATTCTTCGTCAGATTTTGCTTATAAGTCATACTATCCTAAAATAATAAAACTTTGCTTTAAAACATAATCAACAGTCATTGTTAAGCATCTTAGCTCTTGCATTTCTTCGCAGTACATCGTGCGGCAAAGGAGCGGGGCGTTGCGGGGCCGGCGTCTGAGGCCCCGCAGTGATGTGAACCCAAAAAGTTAGACGGTTTAAAATTAGGATAAAACAGCGTTATGAGTCCGGTATTGCACCGGGCTCATTCCGTTTAGGCGCAGTTTTATCCGATCTTTGTTATAGTAGTCGATAT
>JAEEGG010004990.1_pt1 | contig 31878 bp, 21 predicted proteins | sample 9134161 | NCBI WGS metagenome assembly JAEEGG01 (sample SAMN16246543, study PRJNA631951) | gut metagenome | biome: gut microbiome; feature: rumen; material: CR-attached | host: Bos | place: Iran: Karaj | collected 2018-10
TCATAGGTCTTGTTGACGCCTTTCAGTTCAATCAGCATAAAACTACTGTATTAGTTCAATAGGACACTGCAAAGGTAGAAAGAAAAATTATACGCGCAAATATTTTCATCAAAAATTATGCAGAAATCCGTAAATTTGTTTCGATGAAAATAAAGAATCCTATTTTTTCCCCACAGACCAAACTGGCAGGCATGCTCGAACGGGACCCGTCGCTGCTGGACGTCCTGGACCGGCTGGGCATACGCCTGGGCTTCGGTGAAAGCACGTTGGGGGAAGCCGCGGAAAAAGCCGGACTGGATCCGGAGACGACCAGCCTCATCTGCAACGTCTATACCTTCGAAGAATACAAACCCGACCCGGAGACGCTCCTGCGCGGCCGGATCACCGATGTCGTCAAGTATATCCGGCATTCACACCAGAAATACCTCACCACCGAACTGGTATGGCTGGAACAGTCGATCCGCACCCTCATCACCCCATTCAACGAGAAACAGCAAAAAGTAATCTGGCGCTTCTTCAACGAGTATAAGGCCGAGCTCGAAAAACATTTCGCCTTCGAGGAGGAAGAAGTGCTCCCCTACATCCAGGACCTCCTGTTCGGGCGGGATACGAAAAACTTCACGATCTCGCAGTTCGCCGATAACCACAGCAACATCGACGAGAAACTCGGCGACCTAAAGAACCTGGTGATGAAGACCCTGCCGGAAACGGGCGACGACGCCTTGCGCGGACAGGTCCTTCGCTTCCTGTTCCGGCTCCAGCATGACCTGGAGTGCCACACACTCGTCGAAGACCGCATCCTGACCCCGATGGCCTGGTACATCGAGCACCCGCAGGCTGTCAAGAGGGAGCGCAAGGAGGAATCCCACGAGCGCGAAGAACTCTCCGAGCGTGAGAAAGAGATCCTCGTCAGCGTGGCGAAAGGTATGCTCAACAAGGAGATTGCCGACCAATACAACATCTCGATCCACACCGTCATCTCGCACCGCAAAAACATCTCCCGGAAAACCGGCATCAAGACCGTTGCCGGCCTGACAGTCTATGCGCTGCTCAATGGCCTGATCGACATCAACACCGTGGAATGAAAACGAAGACGGACCCGGGGAATGTGGCACGGGAAGTGCCCGGAGGCGCGCGGCAGATCCTGCTGCACGCATGCTGCGCACCCTGTTCGTCCGCCATCGTGGAATATTTGATGCAAGGGGGCGTGGAGCCCGTCATCTTCTATTCCAACTCCAACATCCACCCCCGCGGGGAATATGAGCACAGGCGGGACGAGTGCGCCCGTTACGCGCGTCACTGGGGCATTCCCTTCATCGAAGACAATTACGACCACGAAGCCTGGCGGGCCGCGGTGCAGGGCCTGGAAGATGAACCCGAACGCGGGAAACGCTGCCTCGCCTGTTTCCGCTACCGCCTGAACCGTGCCGCGGCCTATGCGCAGGAGCACGGCTACACGGTCCTGGCGACCACCCTCGCCTCATCACGCTGGAAACGCCTGGACCAGGTAGGCCAGGCCGGTGCGGAGGCTTGTGAAGAAACGGAAGGCGTCTGCTGGTGGGACCGCAACTGGCGCAAGGGCGGCTTGCAGGAGCGCCGGAACGAAATCATCCGCGAACAAGACTTCTACAACCAGCGCTATTGCGGCTGCGAGTTCAGCATGGCCCATTTGAAAGACGATGAATAACCTTGAGATAGAACGCAAGTTCCTGGTTTGCGGGGACTTTAAAAGCGGTGCGGTCAGCTCGACCCGGATTCGCCAGGCCTACATCAACCAGGCCGGAGGTCGGACGGTGCGCGTGCGGATCCGCGATGAAAAGGCATACCTGACCATCAAAGGCCCCAGCGCGGACGGCGGCCTGAGCCGTTTCGAGTGGGAGATTGAAATCCCGGTCGCAGATGCAGAACAGCTGCTGGAGCTGCGCGTGACGGCCGTCATCGACAAGCGGCGCTACCTCGTTCCTTTCGACGGCCATACCTTCGAAGTGGACGAATTCTACGGCGACAACGAAGGTCTGGTCATGGCTGAAGTGGAGCTATCCTCCCCTGATGAAACGTTCGGGCGTCCGGACTGGCTGGGTGAGGAGGTGACCGGAGACCGGCGCTATTACAATTCACATCTGGCACGTCACCCTTATAAAGAATGGGCGGAATGAATACCTTCCTGAAGAATTACGGAGCTACCCTGGCTTTGCTCGCCGGCATCTCCCTGGGCGCCTTCTGCGGAGCCCTGTGGCCGGAAGCGGCGCATTCTGTCAAGCCGGTCGGAACCTTGTTCCTCAACCTGATCTTCGTGATGATCGTGCCGCTGGTGTTCTTCAGTACGGCATCGTCCATCTGCAAACTGCGCGGATCCGGGATGCTGGGCAGGACGCTCGTCACCATCCTGGCGGTATTCCTGGGGATGTCCCTGGTCGCCGCCCTGGCCGGTCTTCTGGGCACGGTGCGGGTGCCGCTGGTCCTCGCGTCCGAGTGGGACAGTTTCGCATCGAAGCTCCCGGAGGGGGCGGGCAACGGTACGGTCCCGATGGCTGAGGCCATCGTCGGCGCCCTGACGGCATCCGATTTCAGCCTGTTGCTTTCCAAGGAACACATGCTGGCCCTGGTCATCTTCTCGGCCCTCTTCGGCTATGCCGTGGGAGCCGTCGGCGAAAAGGGCGCTGCGATGGAGCGTTTCATTCTGTCCGGGTCCGACGTGATGATGAAGATGGTGTCGCTGGTGATGATACTGGCGCCCGTCGGCTTGGGCTGCTACTTTGCCGATACCATCGCATCCGTAGGTACCCTGCTGCTGGGCGGTTATCTACGGGTCCTCCTGCTGTACCTGGCGCTGACGCTGCTTTTCTTCTTTGTCATCAACAGCCTGTATGTCTGGCTCTCCGGAGGGCGTGGAAGGGGTCGCTGGGAAGCCTTGAAGAACTATTGGATCCATATCTGGGCACCTTCGGCCACGGCCGCCGGTACGGTCAGCAGCGCCGCCACCATGCCCGTCGCGATGACAGCGGCCCGCAGGATGGGCGCCGCGCCGGAGATTGCCGAGTCGGTGATTCCTCTAGGTACCAACATCCACAAGGACGGTTCCGTGATGGGTGCGGTGTTCAAAATCGTCTTCCTGATGGCGCTGGTCGGACGCCCGGTCAGCGGAGCGGGTACGCTGCTTGCCATCTTGGGTGTGGCGCTGCTGGAGGCCGTGGTACTGAGCGCAGTCCCGAGCGGCGGCCTGACCGGAGAGGTGTTCATCTGCTCCGTCATGGGCTTCCCGCCCGACATGGTGGGTATCATCGTTGCCATCGGCCTCCTGATCGACATTCCCGCCACGCTGCTCAATGTCAACGGAAACGTCGTGGCTGCCCTGATGGTGGATCGTCTGGGGAAGCGCCGCCAAAGCAGAATCCATCAATTTTAGGGGATACGATGTTGGAAATATAAAAAAAGGTTGTATATTTGCAGTCCCAATGGGGTATTAGCTCAGTTGGTAGAGCGTTTGAATGGCATTCAAAAGGTCAGCGGTTCGATTCCGCTATGCTCCACAAAGAAAGCAGGCTTACGGCCTGCTTTCTTTGTTTATTTCACCCGCAGCATGAACTTGCGCCCAATCTTGACTGCAGTCTTGATCGGCCATGGAAGCAATGCCCGCTCGGCTTCCTGCAATTTTTCCCGGATCGGGATCGCCTGCGGACAATGCTGCTCGCATTTCCCGCACTTGATGCACTGGGAAGCGAAAGAAGGCTTTGCCGCCAGCGCGACCGCCTGGAAATAATGCTTGCGCCCTGAGAACCGGGATTCCGTATACATCATGTTATAGCTTGCGAAGATGCCCGGGATGTCCACTCCCTTGGGGCAGGGCATGCAATAGCGGCAGCCCGTACAGCCTACCTTCTCTTTCTCCCGGATGATGCCCTGGATCCGCCGGAGGAATGCACGGTCTTCCCCGGTAAACGTCCCTTCCGTAGCGTCCGAAGCGATCCGGACATTCTCTTCCACCATCTCGAGGGAATTCATCCCGGAAAGCACGACCGTGACCTCAGGCTGGTCCCAAAGCCAGCGCAAGGCCCATTCCGCCGCACTCCAGCCCCTCCCATTCGCGGCAATCAGGCGATTGGCCTCGACAGGAAGCTTGTTGACCAGTTTCCCGCCGCGCAGCGGTTCCATGATCATGACGGGAACGCCCCGCGCCGCCGCAGCCTTCAGGCCGGCCACTCCCGCCTGCGACATCTCATCCACATAGTTATACTGGATCTGGCAGAAGTCCCAGTCGTAATCTTCAAGGATCTTGATGAAATTATCCGAGTTGCCGTGGAAGGAAAAACCGATGTTCCGGATGGCGCCCGAGGCCTTTTTCGCAGCAATCCAGTCCAGGATGCCCATGGTCTTCAGGCGCTCCCACTGAGCGATGTCGGTCATGTGGTGCATCAGGTAATAATCGACATAATCCGTCCGGAGGCGGGAGAGCTCTTCGTTGAAAAACTTATCTACCGCAGGAAAATTCCGGACCAGGAACTGCGGAAGTTTGGCCGCGATGCGGACCTTGTCGCGGATGCCGTTCCGGTCGAGGATCTCACCCAGCGCCGCCTCGCTGCCGGGATAGATGTAGGCCGTATCGAAATAATTCACGCCTGCGCGATAGGCCGCCATCAGTTCCTGTTCGGTCTTTTCTATATCGACGCCGCTCCCCTTCCGGCTGAAACGCATACAGCCATAGCCGAGGATGGAGAGGGGATTTCCGTACTTGTCTTTCCGGTATTGCATTGTCTGATTGATTGTTGAAACTATATACGAAACTTACTTCAAGGCTTGGAAGAAGGAGGAATACTCCTTTTGCCCCAGGCGGGCCTTGAGCCGCTGCTTCGCCTTGGTGACGGAGGCGGGGGAGATGCCCATCATGGCCGCCATCTGCTGCCCGGAGAAATGATAGCGCAGCAGCACGGCAGTGCGCAGTTCGGCCTGTGTCATCTCCGGCCAGCGCTCCCGCAGACGGGAAGGAAAATGATCGCAGACCGTATCCAGGATACCCTCCAGCCGCTCCCAATCGGCATCTTGCAGATACCGGGGTTTCTCGTGCAAGGCGGCGACGAAAGGATCGCGGTCGATCAACACGGTCCGAAGTTCCTCCCGGTCCTGCTCTCCCTCCCGGATCTCGCTTTCCTTAGCCTGAATCTCGGTATCCAAGGCCCGTACCCGAGACTCCAGGCGCAGCAGCGTGCGCCGGTACAGCAGGATGATGACCGCAAGGGCCAGCAACTGAAAGGCGAGCGCCGCCAGGACAGTCACGACCAGGGTCTGCGTCGGAATGGCAGAGAGCGCATCAACAAGCGACCTTGCCCTTGAGCAAGAGCTCAGGAGCAAGGCCGTCGCTGTCAATGCGGATAGTTGTCTTGCAGTCATTCCACTGCAAATATACAACTATTCGTTGGATATCATCTTGACCGGTTCCTTCGGAATCACGATGTAAGCGATGATGTAGGCGATCAGGCCACCGCCGGCGCAGAAGACCGCAACCAGCCAGGCCAGACGGACGATCGTGGGATCGATGTCGAAATACTCGGCGATGCCGCCGCAGACGCCACCAAGCTTTTTCTCGGTGTTGCTCTTGTACAATCTCTTTTTCATGGTCTTTTCACTTTTTAAGTTAGTCATCAGAAACAAGGCTATCACGAGCAGGAGCAGCCAGGGGACCGCACCCACGCACAGTTTCCAGAAAAAATGCCAGTCAATCATATTACCAGACCTTTACACGGTTCTCGGGAGCGACATACAGGCTGTCGCCGGGCTGGATATCGAAGGCGTCGTACCAGTAGTCGCACTGGGCCAGGGCGCCGTTGATACGGAGACGGTCGACGGAATGGACATCCATCATCGTCAGGTAGCGGAGGATCTCGTCGGAAGCGGTTCCCGCCCAGACGTTGGCATAGGAAAGGAAGAAACGCTGCTCGGGCGTGAAGCCGTTGTCGTCAGCGAGGCGGCCGTGCTTCTTCTGCCACATCTGGAAGGCATTGTAGGCGACATTCAGGCCACCGTGGTCCGCGATGTTCTCACCCAGGCAAAGGGCGCCGTTGGCCTTGAGTTCGCCGGGAATCACCCACAGGCTGCTGAAGTATTCGGCCATCGCATCGCAAGGCTTCTTGAATGCTTCGGCATCCGCCTCGCTCCACCATTCGTTGAGGTTGCCCGTCTTGTCGTACAGGCGGCCCTGGTCGTCGAAACCATGGGTCATCTCATGGCCGATCACCACGCCGATGGAGCCGTAATTGGCAGCCGCATCCGCATTGAGATCGAAGAGCGGCGGCTGGAGGAATCCTGCCGGGAACACGATCTCATTGTTCGTGGGGTTGTAGTAAGCGTTGACCATCTGGGCCGGCATCTCCCACTCGCTCTTGTCCACGGGCTTGTCATAATGCTTATTATAGTCGAGGTCCCAGTAGAACTTCCTGGCGACGCGCAGGTTCTCGATGATGGACTTGGAGGGATCCACCACCAGGCCGCTCAGGTCATCCCACTTGTCCGGATAACCGACTTTCACCTTGTAAGCCGCCAGTTTATCCAGAGCGGTCGCCTTGGTCTCGTCGCTCATCCATTCCTGGGCCTTGATGCGCTCGGCCAGGGACTTGCGCAGGTTTTCGATCAGTTCGAGCATCTCATCTTTCGCAGCCTTCGGGAAATATCTTTCGACGTAAAGCTGGCCGATGGCGTCGGACATGAGACCCTCCGCCACGCTCTCGGCATTCTTCCAGCGGGGCGTCTTCTCCTGTGCGCCGAACATCTTGCGGCTGTAGTCGAAATTCTCATCCGAGAAATCGTCGGAAAGCACGCCGGAGTAGGAATTGATCAGGCGCCAGGTATAAGCGGTCTTGAGGTCTTCCAGCGGCAGGTTCATCAGCAGTTCACAAGACTTGGCGACCGGCTCCGGCTGGCCCAGGTCCACGACTTCGGTCCTGTCATAACGATAGTCCTTCAGGTACTGCTTCCAGGGGAAACCGCCGCAGATTTCAACCAGCGAATCGACGCTGACCTTGTGGTAGTTCTCTTCCGGGATGCGCTGGCGCTCCTTGGAATAATACGGCACGGCGATCATCTCCTCGATCTCCCAGATGCGGGCGACCTTGGCCGCGGCATCCTCCTCCGGATAACCCGTAAGGACGAAGAGGTTCTTCATGTGTTCCTTCATCAGTTCGCGGGCATGCACGTTCTGGGGATCGTCGGAGAGATAATAGTCGCGGTTACCCATCGACAGGCCGCTCTGCGAAATGCAGACGATGTTGTTGTCTGCATCTTTCTCGTCCGCAGACACGAACATCGAGAAGAAGAGGTTGTTGTGCTCCGTGGCGAGGTACTTCAGGAAGTCTTCCCGCGTGCCGATGGCATCCACTTCGGCGATCAGGGCCTTGAGCGGCGCGGCGCCGTCGGCGTTGAGCCGGGTGGAGTCCATCATCATATTGTAAAGGTCTCCGATCTTCTGGGCGACACTCCCCTTCTCGTTATCCTGGGCGGCAATGTCCTGGATCAGGGCGGCGAGGGTCTTGACATTGTCATCGACGACCTTCATCGTGGTACCCCACATCGGATACTCCGGCGGCTGGGGGTTGAAATCTCCCCAATGGCCGGTGGCGAAGCGGGCGAAGTCATCGCCCGGACGCGCGGTCGTATCCATGTAGGCATAGTTGATACCGGCGGTCTTGGCCGGCTTGGGGCCACACGCGGCGACCAGTGTCACTGCGGCAGCCAGGAGGAAAAACACTTTTTTCATATCGTGATGTTTTGACTTTGTCACGATACAAAGATACGGCGACATCCGGGTAAAACCATGGTCCGGATATGGACAATGGAAAAATGCAAGCGCCTGAAAAACAGACGCTTGCATTGTACAGGTATGGACAAGACTATCCTAGTCGGCCACAAACTGGATCTCGGCGCGGTTGCCGATGCGGTTGGTGCCGCCGTGGGACGGGCTGGTCATCTCCGCCTTGCGGTCCAATTTCATCGTGTCAGCAACCCGGGCACGGATCATCAGCGTGGAATAAGTCGTAACGGCATCCAGATGGAAGGATTCCGTGACAGCATAGACCTCGTTCGCAGTATTGGACTCATACGACAAACCATAGGTATAAGTCACATCCCGCGCGTTCGAACCGTCCTTCCAGGCTTCGCTGACCGTTTTGGTATTGATTCCCGTCCAGGTCGCTCCGCCATCCAGCGAATACTCCAAGGCGAAAAACTTCGGACCGGCGGCAGAAGAACAGGCGCCATAACCGATTGTATAGGTTCCGGCCGGATTCTTCACATTGGCGACCTCGAAGAGCCAATAATCATCCTTATACATTCCGTAGTGGAGCAGACGGGTGCCCAGCGGCGTGTCGGTCTTGTAGGTCGGCGCACTGGCCGGGGCATCACCGAAACGGACGACGCTCATCTTACCCTCGTGCGTGTCGGACATCACGAAGGAGCCGGTCGGATTCTCGACATGGTAATCCACCCCCTCGGTCAGTTCCGAAGGATCCTTGAAGGACCAGACAACCGGGAAGGCGGCCTTGGTCACCGGCACATATTCGGACTTCTCAAGTTTGATGTTGTCCAGGTGCCAGCGCTGATAATCGGGCTTATTGCCCATATTGGTCGGACGGATCTTGATCCGGGTGTCCTTGGTTACACCCACCAGGATTACGGAAGCGTGCTGCCAGAACATCTGCCCCGTCTCCTGGATGGAGCTGAACGGAAGGCTCAGCGCGGTCTCGCTGTCTGCACAGACGCCGGGACCGGTCAGTTCAACCGTAATGGTCACATTGTCCACGGCACCGGAACCACCCATATGGGCGCACCAGTCGAAGGACAGTTCCACATTGGCCGGCGTGTCACCCTCAAACTTCTGGGGCGGCAGCTGGAGACCGGTCTGCTTCTTGCCCGCACCCATCTTGAAGTAGCATTCCTGCAAGTAAAGCGTCTTGGCACTCTTGTTCAGATCAACATAGCCGCGATTCTCCAGATCAGCACCCAGCGTGGCCGCCATCTCAGCAAGGTTCCAGATATTGGGTTGGGTGTGGGAAGACAACTGGGATCCGACAGGATCCATCGTAGCATGGGTGGCACTCGGATCCTGCGCCAGATAGGCCGTCACATACGGCTGCAGCCAGCTGAAGTCATCCTGGAAATAGACGCTCGACGGCGGGGCAGGGGCCTGCGTGACCGTCAAGACAGCTTCCTGGTTGGCGGCTTCGTTGAAGAAACGGACCGTGCCGGTACGCTCGGCTTCCACTTCGTTGGCCTCGTAGGTCAGGACATAATCCCTCCACTCGACCAAGGCGCGGGTCCTGAGCGGAGTGACCGTGATCCAGGAAGCATCACTCACGAATGAGACTACGTCCAGGTTGGTCTGGACACGGACAGAGGTCTCTCCCGCTTTCTCGCCGACCCGGATCGCATTTCCGCCCGACAGGCTGATGAACGGATCCAAGATCTGGCCCGCGGCGCTCTGGACGACCTTGACGATCACTTCCGTATCCTCGGAAACGATCTTGATCCGCCCTTCCCGCAGTTCCGGCAGTTCACTTTCGGCGCAGGTCACGGCAATGACCGTTTCCTCTCCGGCAAGACCGCCTTCGGCATCGAGGCTCAGCCATTCCTCGTTCGTCGAGATAGTGAAGTCATGGTCGGAGGTAATGGTCAGGTTCTTGGGACCGCCGGGCGTACCGTTGAAGGTCAGCAGGTCCGCAGAGACCTGGATGTCCGCATAGACGGGATCCTTCTCGATACCGTTGCCTTCCTTGATGATCTCGATCTTGGGCTGGTAGGTCTCATCAGCCTTGTCGGTGACCGACAGTCGGGCGGTACCGCCGTTACGGGCGGCCAACTTGCCTGCTCCGTTGGCCTGCCAGTTGGCCATGCAGCGGAAGCGGAACTGGGCGTGTTCCGTATTCTTGCGATACTTGACGATGTAGTCAATGCCTACATTGGTGGCACCGTCTGCGTTCATGATGTGCGAGTAGGTGATCTCATCGCCCGGTTCCGTGGTCGTAAAGGTCTCGCTGACAGGCTTCCATTCTTCTCCATCGAGGAACTCCAGCAACCAGAACTTGTGGCCGGTGGCGGAGGTACGGGTTTCAAAGGCGATATGCACCTCCGATCCGGCCTTGATTTCGCCGCTGCCGTAGAAGAGCCAGTAGTCGCCCGGCCAGGGGCCGGTGACACGGGGACTCTTGTCGGATACATCCAGCGCATATTTCTGGTTCATGTCGCTCGATGCCAGGTCGAAGGGCACATAAGTGATGTAACCCAGACCCTGGACCGGATCGATCTTGCCGGTGGAAGCGAAGGATTCCGTCGTATAGTTGATATCATCGGTGCGGACGCGCCACTTGATCGGATAAGGGATCAGGGTCTCATCCTTGCCTTTGTCCTCGAAGGACGTGACGACCAGGTAACCGGTAGTGCCGGCCAGACCGACCGCATATCCGGTCAGGACCACTTTGTGGAGATCCACTGCGGCAAGTCCGAGAGATTCGGGCGCATCCACGACCTGGACCGTAGCCGGGAAGATGGAAATCTTGCCGCTGACCAGCGATCCGCGGAGTTTGACGAACTGTACCGACTTACCGTCGTAAGCGATGATGTTGTCCGTCATGTCGGGCGCTTCGGGATAATCCATGGTGCCGGACGAAAGGACGTTTACCTCATCTACGAGGAAGGAAGGCACACCCTTGAAGGTGGCACGGGCGCCGTTGACCGTAACACGGTCACCCACGGCAACCTCACGCGCCCCTTGGACATAGATGTTGGCGGCCCCGTCCGTCAGGACAAAGCCGGAAGTCGTTACGGCCGCGACAGTGGCGCCGACGATCTTGGCCACATCCTCGTCATCCAGGGCGATGACCTGGGTTACGGTCAGTTCGGGAACACCCATATAGGTATCGCCGGCCTGTTTGACCGTAAGGGTCCCCTGCCTCTCGACAGAGGCGCCGCGGAAGATGATCTGACCCTTTCGGGGCATGTTGACAACACCGCCGACAAGATTGTCGGTCACGCTGACGGTAACTTCCATCGGTCCCTTGCCGGACATCGGGGTCACCGTGATCCATTCCTGGTCTACATCGGCCATCCACGAACCGTCCGAATAGACATTGATGACCTGCTCCGGGGCGGAAACCGCCTCGAAATTCAGGAGCTGCTCGGAAGGCAGGACAGCCTGGGCCAGCTTCTCGACCGGCTCCTGCTTGCATCCGGTCAGGACGGACGCCAGGGCCAGGAGTCCGGCCAGGGCACAAGTGATATGATGTGTGATTCTCATAATCTGCATCGTTTTAATCATTAGTAGTCAAGACCGTCCTTCCATCCCGGATTCTGCTTCAGGTTGGGATTGAGACTCCTTTCCTTGGTCGGGATGGGATAGAAGTAATCGCGACTCTCATCGAAGACGTGCGCAATGTTCTTGTGGTGATCGAGATAGCCGGATTCGCCCTCGCTGAGGATCACGCCCGTATCCGATCCGATTTCGATATTGACGAGGTCGTTCGTCGCAGGCTTGGAGCCGACGTAAAGCCGGATATCGGGCTTCCCGTCACCGGTAAGGTCATACTCACCCGGACCGGGGAAATAGACTCCGTGGAAGGTCTGGCTGATGCAGTCTCCTTCGCGCCAGCGGACCAGGTCGGCAAGGCGGAAGCCTTCCTGGCAGAGCTCGACACCGCGTTCGCGGCGGATTTCCAGGATCACGCCCTTGTTGGCGCCGGATACGTTCTTGTAGCCGTATTCGGCCGAGCAAAGATACCAGTCGGGGTTAGCGTTTGCCGCTTCCAGATCGAGATGCGGCATACCGACGCGGTCGCGCAGCAGGTTGACGGAGCGGTCAAGGTCACTCTGGGTCAAGGTGCCCAGTTCAGCCAGTGCCTCAGCATAGTTGAGATAGACTTCTCCGAGGCGGAAGACCGGCATGTCGTTGAAGGACATGTCGACACGGCCCACGCCGGGCAGGGTAGCGTCCATGACAAACTTGGCCACCTGGTATCCGGTCACACTGCAGCCAAAATCCGGAGCGGCGACCTCCGTCGTACCAAGACGGATATAGCCCGGCGACACGCAGACCATCGCAAGGCGCGGGTCGCGGCCCGTCAACTCATCGACGAACTGCATCGTCTGCCAGCCTTCCCGGTCCGTGAAACGGGAACCGTCAGCCATCAGGAAACTGTCCACGAATTTCTTCGTGAGGCCAGGACAACCTTGGGTCGGCATCGTTGCGTAAGCGGTGCAGTTGTTGAAGATCGCCAGGGACTGGTCATTCTTGATCGCCAGGATGTACTCGCCGGCGTCCGCATTGGGCTGGGCGAAAAGCATCCGGTAGTCGGAAGCCAGTTTATAGGGCCCTTCGAGCATGATGCGTCCGGCGGCATCAGCAGCCTGCTGCAGATACCAGGATGCGCTCTTGGCATCAGCGGGCAGCGGTTCGACATACATCCCGGGATGCGAAGACGGATCATGGTATTTGCGGAAGGTACCTTCGAAGAGGCAGACGCGCGCCTTCAGGGCCAGGGCCGTCCATTTGTTGAGCCGATAGGTGCTCACCGACGCAGGCAGGTTCTCGATGGCATAGTCGAGGTCCTCGATCATATGCTGCATCACAAGCTCGCGGGAGTCGCGGGCCGCATAGAGCGTCTCGGTGTCGGTGTTGTCCACCTCGTGGTCGATCCACGGCACATCGCCGAAGCGTTTGACCTTCTCAAAGTAGAAGTATGCACGGAAGAAGCGGGTCAGCGCCGTATACTTGATGACAGCAGCCTCGTCGTCGCATTTGTCGATGTTACCCAGCAAGGTGTTCATCTTGCGCAGGTCACCCCAGCTCCAGCCACCGCCGGAAATCGGCACGGTGCGGTCGTTGCCGCCGCGCAGGAAAGCGGCGAGATTGAGGTTGAGGTAATGGTCGCTCTGTTCCGTGAACGGTTCCTTGGGCAGCAGGTTGTTGTAGAACGTATTGGAGAACAGCTGGAGATCGGTCTCCGTGCGGAAATAGTTTTCAGGGGAAATCGTGGAGAGCGGTGTGCGGTCGAGGTACTCCTCAACTTTGATGTCACAGGCCGTCAGGCCCAGAGCAACCGCGATGAAAGGGATCAGAAAATATCTTTTCATAATGCGTTCCTCCTTTGATTAAAACGTGACGTCGATGCCGAACATCAGTGTGCGCTGCCAAGGATAGCTGATGTGGTCCTGGGCGGCTGCACTACCGCTGTCACGGGTATAGGCTGATTCGGGATCCAGATACCGGGTGTTGGCCTTCAGCGGAGACCAGTAAGCCAGGTTCTCACCGGAGAAATAGAGGCGCACCTTGTCGATGCCGACCTTACGCGTCGCGACCGAGGGCAGGGTATAACCGACCGTCAGGTTCTTGAAACGCAGGTAGCGGATGTTCTGCAGGTAGCGGGTGTTGACCCGGGCCAGTTCACCGCCGGTGGCGGAATAGGAGCGCGGGCGCGGGAAGTAGGCATCCGGATTCTCCTCGGACCAGCAGCGCTGGATAAAGTCGCGCTGCAGGAAGGAGACGTAGGAATAGCTATAGGGGCCCCAGAACATGTAGTTCATGCCGGCGGGATACCAATAATGGTTACCCGTACCCTGGAAGAAGGCGGATACGTCGAAGCCTAGCCAGTCAAAGCCGAATGTGAAACCATACTGGAGGCTCGGCAGGGCATTTCCGATGATCTTGCGGTCACCCGGGCTGTCCACGGTATTGGCACCGGTGCTGAGGGTATTGACCGTCTCACCTTTTCCGTCGTTGTCCAGGTCTACGAAGCGCAGGTCGCCGGCCCTGAATCCGCCGGTCATACGCCCGTTGATCATCGAGCAGTCGAGGACGTTGGTCGTGTAATCTTTCGCCTCTTCATCGGTCTTGAACAGACCGTCGACCACGTAGCCCCAGATCTCACCGTAGCGCATGCCCTCATAGTAGCTCATCGCCAAGGACTTGGTCGGGTTGTCGAAGCGGGTGATGATGGTCCGGAAGTCGCTCAGGTTGCCCCTCAGGTGATAACCGAAAGGATGACCTGCCAGTGTGAACTGGTCGCGCCAGCCCAGGGACAGTTCGTAACCTTCGGTCTTCAGGTCCGCCGCATTGGTCTTGGGCGAATCGGCACCATAGACGGCAGGAAGGTCGGGACCAGTCGTGAGCATGTTGAGGGTATTACGGCGATAGACTTCACCCGTGAAGGTCAGCCGGTTGTTGAACATGCCCAGATCGAGACCGATGTTGTACTGTTCGGCCGTCTCCCAGGTCAGGGCAGCATCCACGGGATTGCTCAGCGTCGCATATTTGGACATCGTGGAGCTTTCTCCGAAACTGTAACCGGCGAAATCATTGATGCTGATCGTACGCAGGTAAGCGAAGTAGTTCTGGGCGCCGGAAGAGGTACGCACTACCTGGTTGCCCAGATTACCATAAGATGCACGTAACTTGAGGTTGTCGATGGCCCCGCGCAGCGGCTGGAAGAAAGGCTCCTCACTGATGCGCCATCCAACGGAAGCCGAAGGAAAGAACCCCCAGCGATGACCCCGCTGGAAACGGGAAGTACCATCATAACGGCCGGACAGTTCAAGGAGGTAGCGCCCCTTGAAGTCATAATTCAGACGGCCGAAGAAGCCCATGATGGCATACTGGTTCTGGCCGCCGGACACTTCCATGATGGTAGCTCCCTGTGCGTCGGGACCTACGAGGTCCAGGTCAAGCAAGGTTTCGCTGAGCAGATTCTGGCCACTGCCGGTCAGGTTCTTGCTGCGCCAGTATTCCATGTTCATACCCGCCGTAGCGGAGAAGTGATGGGCATCGGCCCAGGTATGCTCATAATTACCGAAGAAGTTGGCCGAGTGCCGCTGGTAAGTATTGACCGTCTGTGAGAGTTCATCCAGGCCTGCGCCGATCGTGTACTCCTCGATTTCAGCTCCGGGATAACGGCGGAAATCGATATGGTTGGAACGGTGATAGTCGCGGTTCTGGTAGAGACGGTAGGTATAATTGGCCGTCAGGACCAGGTCCTGGAAGGGCGTGACCTTGAGTTCGGTCGTGTTGGAGAAATCGCTGCGGACCTGCTGGTTCGTGTGCTTTCCGTTGCCGAACACGATGTGGCGGCCGTTCGCGACGTTGTAATTGCCTGAAATCATCGGCGTACCATACACCCAGCTGCCGTCCGGGTTCTTCAGCGGATAAGAAGCCAGGGCGTGGCGGGCGGCATAGGCGAAGGAATCCTGGATGGAACTTCCGCCCGGATAGTCATACGTCGAGCTGAAGAACGCCGTGTTGTTCGAAAGCCGCATATACTTGTTGAGGGCGGCGTCGATCTTCGCACGCAGATTGTATTTCCTGAATACGTCCGGAGTGAGTTTGATGACACCGACCTGCTTGTCGTAACCGGCAGAGAAGTAGTACTTCACTTCCTTGTTGCCGCCGGTGACGGAGACGTTGTGCTGCTGGACGGGATGGCGGTCGTTGTAGAGCTCATGATACCAGTCCGTGTTGCAGTAGTATACCCACTGCTTGCGGCCGTTGCGCACTTCCTCGACGATCCAGGGACGGGACGGATCCTCCACCTTGTCATTGACGCGGGCGAGGAGTTCGGCCATGTCGTGATCGTTGTAGGTGGTGTACTTCTTGCCGGCATCAGCCATCCAGAACTTGTCCACCGTATAGACGGACCAATAGCCGCGGGTCTCGAAATCGGTCGAGACGGTCGGCTCTTCCCAGCCCCAGCGCCCGCTGTAGCGGACCGTAGCCTTGCCGCCTTTTTCGGAACCGGACTTCGTCGTGATCAGGATGACGCCATAGGCAGCGCGCGCACCGTAGATCGCGGCCGCGGAAGCATCCTTAATGACGGAAATGTTGGCCACGTCGTTGGGATTGACGCGGGAGATATCCTCCTCAACCCCGTCGATGAGTACAAGCGGGTCGGCCGAGTTGATCGAAGTGATACCACGGATGTTGAGACTTCCCGAAGAGCCCGGGTTACCGGCCGAAGTCGTGATGTTGAGACCGGCGACGGCACCTTGGAGCATATTGTTCAGGTTGTGTGCCGTACGGTCTTCCAATTCCTTGCTTTCGACGACAGCGACAGCACCGGTAAGGTTGACCTTCTTTTGGGTGCCGTAACCGATGACGACCGTCTCATCGAGGACCATCTTGTCTTCCTCGAGCACAACGGTGACCTGGTTCTGCGTAGCGGGTACCGTGACAGTCGCGCCGTTGTAGCCAAGGCAGGAAATCTCCAGCGTAACGGTTCCGGCAGGCACTTTCATACTGAACGCGCCGTCCAGGTCAGTCACATCGCCGGAAGTCGTCCCTGAAAGGAGCACGGCGGCTCCGATAAGGGGCTCTCCGCCCGGGTCGAGCACGCGACCCGACACTTCCCGGGTCTGGGCGGCCAGGGACAATGAGAATCCCAGGGCCAGGACCAGGAAGGCGAAAACGTGTTTGAGATAACGCATGATTACATTGTTATTGGTTAATAGTATGTGATAGATTATCGCTTATAGCTGTCTGTAGAGAACTCCTTCGGCCGCTTCATCGACTCCGTGGATACATTGCCGAAACGGTCCGTGACCTTGATCTCGAGGGTACTGGTCGCGGAAGAGGCCTTGACGCGGAACATATGGGTGTTGGTGCCGGTCTCGAAATTAATCCCGCCACCATCGGACAAAGAGACATTGGAATCCAGCCTCTTGGCCGTATAGGCGATGATGTGGAGCGGATCATACTCGGCAGTGAGTTGCGAGACCGTCAAAGGAGCGCCGTTCTCCGTGACCTCGATCTTCCACGAGGGGTCGTAATTCCAAATATTGAGATAGACATAATTGTCTCCGCTGACCGAAGACCAGGAAGACGTGTATCGGGAGAGGGCTTCCTTGTGTGCGGCGTTCCCTCTCTGGACATATTTGTCCGCCGTAATCTCTATCCGGTTACGGTCATAAGAGCGGAACTGGTAAGAGGCATCATAGCCCGTGGCCTTGTACACCCACTTTAATGAGGTGCCGTTGATGTCCACGACCGTGTAGCCTCCGGGAGCCCCGTCCGTGCTGATGTGTACGCCGGGGGTAAGATGCGCGCTCCACCACCAGGTGGCGCAGACCGCTCCTGCATTGTGCTCGAAAATGTGACGGCTGGACATGCGGTCCACATTATAAACCTTGTGCGTATGGCCGGTGAAGACCTGCACCTGTTCGAAGCCGGCGAAGGTCGACTCAAACTGGGCGGCGGGTGACAGGCTGTAACCGCCGGTGGCGGTATAGAGAGGCGCATGCATCGTCACGACGACCGGCGTGGATTTCGGTACAAGGGCGAGATCTTTCTTGAGCCACTCGAACTGTTCGCTGACCAGCGTGCAATTGTAGGTGCGGGTGTAAGCGCCGTCCGTACGGCCGGAGGCGGGCGTCGAATTGGTACACTCGATGTCATCCAGCACGACATAGTGGACCTTCCCGATATTGAAGGAATAATAGGTCGGCGCAACCATCTTCTTGTATTCGGTGACGGTGTCGAAATCCCCCATGGAATACATGCTGTGGTCATGGTTTCCGATGGTATGGAAGATCTGGATTCCCTTGATGGCATTGGCGTCCGCAAGGTATTCGGCAAAACCATACTTGTTGTCCTTCCAATACAAATCCCAGGTCATGTCGCCCAGCGTCAAGGCATAAATCTTGTCGCCCGCATGTGCGGCAGTGTACGTATTGACATCCTTGACGAATTCGTTGAACTGCTTGTTGTCTTCGTTGCGGTTGGCCAGATGGATGTCGCCGAAGACAAGCATCGTGTGCCTGTCCTGACCGGAAACCTTCTTCAAAGAGAAATCGATGCGCTCGACAACGGTCGAGGCTTTGGCTGTCTGCTTATACAGCAACGGCCGGACACCGTCGGAAGGAGCCTCATATCCGGAAGGCAGGGAGACGAACACATAGCCATGTTTCTTTTTGGATGAAAGCTGATAGACGCCCTTCGCGTCGGTCTTCACGACCTCGAATCCATCCGAAACCGCCACCCCGGCCAGCGGGGCGCCGTCACAGGCCACGAGGCCATACACCGTACTTCCGGAAGCCGGCTCGACGCCGTCGCCGGGAATCACGACGCTGACCGTCATCGTTCCCTTAACCACTTCCTCAGATCCGCGGCGGAGGGATACCGTATAGGGGCCGTCCATCAGAAATCCATTCCACAAGTCCTTGATCGATATGGTAAACTTCGTGACGGAAGTCTCTAGAATGGGGCAGGTCCTCTTATCGCCGCCGGAGGCAAGCACGATCTGGTCACTCGCGAGCGGCGCCTTTTGGAACTGCACCCGGAAATCCATTGTCTGCGTCCCTTTCTCCAACGAAATACTTGCCGGAACGGCGAATTCCACATCTTTCAAGGAAGCCTGGGGTTCCTCTCCGGCCGGTGTCTTGCAAGTCGTTACCGCGCAAGAGATGAATACGATCAGGAAAGGAATCAGAATCTTCAGGTTTTTCATCAGTCTCATTTCTGCATATATTCATTCAAGATAGTATAAAGGTACCATTCTTTTTTGAAATGTAGGCAGTTTTTCATTTTTTCTTATATTTGCAATAAGAACGTGAAACCAAAAACATTCTTAAAAATGAAAAAAGTTATCGCCATCGCAGTTGCGGTCCTTTGCTTCGCAGCTGTCGCCTCCGCCCAGCCGAAGGCCCTCGGTATCCGTGCCACCTACGGTGCCGAACTTTCCTATCAGCACAATGCCGGTCCCGGCTTCTTCGAGTTTGACGCCGGTCTGTTCGACAAATTTGTGGATCTGACCGCCATCTACGACTTCAACATCGCCCCCATCGGACCCCTCAATTTCTATGCGGGTCCCGGCGTTTTCGTTGCCACATGGCCTGGAGAGAATGTCCTGCACGCCGGCCTTGTCGGACAGGTAGGCTTGGAGTATACCTTCAACTTCCCGCTCCAGATCTCCCTTGACTGGCGTCCTTGGTTCAACTTCGTGGACGGTTTCCACGGATATTACACCGGCGCGGCCCTCGGCCTCCGCTACGCATTCTAATCTGAATCGTCTGGAAAATGTCAGGCCGGTCCCGATGGGGCCGGCCTTATTTTATCGGTCGATCGGCAGCGTTTCCCCCTCACTCTTGGCAACCAGCACAGCCACGCAAGTATCGCCATAGACGTTGACCGCCGTGCGCAGCATATCCAGGATCCGGTCCACGCCGATCACCAGCCCGATTCCTTCCACGGGCAGCCCCACAGCGCTCAGGATGATCGCCATCATCACCATCGCCGACATCGGGATGCCGGCCGAGCCGATGGCGCAAAGGACGGAAGTCAGCGAAATAAGCAGGGTCTGGAGCAGGGTCAGCTGCACCCCGTAGACCTGCGCTACGAAAATGACCGCCACACACTCCAGCAGCGCAGCTCCGTTCATGTTGATAGTCGCGCCCAGCGACACCACGAACTGCGTAATGCCTTTCGAAACCCCATCCCTCTTTTCCACCGCTTCCAGGGTAAAGGGGATGGTCGCACCGGACGACGCCGTGGAGAAAGCGGTCAGCAGCGGGACGCCCATGTTGCGCAGATGCTGCCCGGGACGCACTTTCCCTACGAAACGAAGCAGCAGGGGCAGCGTCACGAAAGTCTGGAACGCCAGGCCCGCCGCGACCGTCAGGACATACAGCAGCATCCCCTTCAGCATCCCCCAGACATCGCCGATCTTGGCGAACTGGACCGCAACCACGGCGAAAATACCCAGCGGGGCAAATTTCAGGATCCAGCCCGTGACTTTCATCGTCAGTTCGTATCCGCCGTTCAGGAAACCCAGCATAGACGCCTGCCCCTCCGGAGAAATGCGGGTCACGAAGAAGCCGATGACCAGTGAAAGGAAGATGACGGGGAGGGTGTTGTTGCGTCCCAGGGCTGCGATGAAATTGGACGGGATGAAACCCGTCACGATGTCTTTGACATCGGTATGGGTCACGGGATCGGGGACTTCCTGGAGTGCCGCCCCGGCCAGTCCGCCCGCTCCGGGTTTGATCAAATAGACCAGCAGCACGCCGGTCACGACGGCAAGGGCCATCGTCAGCAGATACCAACCCACCGTCTTGCCCCCCAGCCTTTTCAGCGCCTCTCCCCCGCCTCCGGAGATGCGCGCGACACTGGTCGAGATAGAGAAGAAGATGATCGGGACGATCAGCAGTCCGAGGGCATTCATGAATAGCGTACCGATCCAGTCGACATAGTCCGCTACGCCTGGCCAGAGGCAGCCGGCGGCGATGCCGAGTACCAGGGCTGTCAGGATCTGGAGGTAGAGGGGGAACTTTTTCATCACTTGGGCGTATCTTCCACGAATTTAACCACACTCCTGTTTTTTTCCAAATCTGGAAATCGCTATCTTTGTTAGAAAGAGAAATGAACCGATATGGATAGAAGAGAGTTTTTGAAGAATTCAGCGGCGCTCACCGCCGCCACCGTGATTGCGCCGGAAATGCTCTCCGCTGAAGGAATAAAAGAAAGCGCCCAGGCTCCGGATGGGGAGCAAAGCGCCTCCGGGCGCCTGATCGCCTCCGCACCGATGCTGCAGAACTACGCTTCGGAAAGCATCGGCGTCGCCTTTGCCGTCAACGACTGGGCCAACGGCTATGTCCTCATATCCGACCGTCCGGATATGGCCGGCGCCCGCAAGGTCAAATGCGGCGGATACCGCGTGACCGACCTGAACGACCGTGTACAGCAAATCCGTGTGACCGGGCTCAAACCCGCCACGCGCTATTATTACCGTATCGGAGCCGACCGCATCCAGTACAAGGCAGGTTATTCGATGAAGATCACCGGGAACGAGGAAGACCCGCGCGTATACTCTTTCGTCACGGCCGGCAAAGGTGCCGAAGGTCATTTCTGCGTCGTGAACGATACGCATGCGCATTTCGACACCTTTGACAAACTGACGGAGAAGATCGCCGCCCTCGCACCTTCCTGCGTAGTCTGGAACGGGGATGCAACCAACTGCGAGGAACGCATCGACAGCCAGGTGCGCATCTTCCTGGATCCGCCCATCACACGCAAGGACTACGCTTCCGAGATCCCATATCTCTTCGCTCCCGGCAACCACGACTCGCGGGGCATGGCCAACCGTCATTTCGAGCGCCTGTGGATGTGGCGCCAACCCGAAGAGCGCATCTCGCGCGACTGGGACCTGGGGCGTAATTTCGCCGTACGGATGGGAGACATCGCAATGATCGGCCTCGACACGGCCGAGGACAAACGGGACACCAATCCCCTCTTCGCCGGCCTGTTCAACAGCGAGGCTTACCGTGAGGCGCAGGTCGACTGGCTCCGGGACGCCCTGAAAAAGAAAGAGATCGCCACGGCGCCCTTCCTGGTGGCTTTCTGCCACATTCCCTTATTCGACGACGACCCGACACATAACCCCGGCGACGTCGCGCCTGCCGACAAGGATCCACGGTATTCGGCGGATTTCGCCTACTGGCAGCGCACCTGCGCCAAGCTTTGGACCCCGCTCCTGCAAAAGGCGAAGTGTCAGCTGATCGTCACCGCGCACATGCACACCTACCGCTATGACGCCCCGGACGGCACGCGCAAATGGGGTCATCTGGTCGGTGGCGGACCGGAATGGAGGGATGAGGTGAAATTCCCGACGGTCATCGAAGGCCGTGTGGAAGGCCGCCGGCTGCACATCAGCGTCCATAACATCCACACCGGCGCCATCCAGGACGAATACTGGTTCAACGCCCGCTAAACAAATACGGCCCTCGATTCACATCGGGGGCCGCTTTGCAATTCTAACCTAATTTTAACCTATGAAAAACTATTCGGTTAAAATTATTGCAATTTCTGTGCCGTACTACTCTTCCACCAGCTTGATTTCCACAATCTCAACCGGCTTGAGCGGGAGGTCGCGGGCGTTGGTCTTGACCGCGGCGATCTTGTCGATGACATCGAGGCCGCTGACCGTCTGACCGAAAACGGTGTAAGCGCCATCCAGCTGGGCGCAGGCCGCCTCATTCTGGACGATGTAGAACTGGGAACCGGAAGACTCGCGGTACGGATTGGCACGGTCGCCCTGGCGGGCAGCGGCAAGGGCACCCTTCTTGTGCGTGTATTCAGGGACGAACTCTGCCGGAATCTTGTAGTCCGGACCGCCGGTACCATAACGGGCGACCGCGGAGGTGTCGCGGGTCAGCGGGTCTCCGCCCTGGATCATGAAGCCGTTGATCACGCGATGGAACAGCAGGCCGTCATAATAGCCTTCCAGCGAAAGCTTGGCGAAATTGTCGCGGTGCTTGGGCGTCTTGGAGAAAAGTTTGACACGCATCGTACCGTAATTGGTGATGATGTCGAAAACCGGCTCGGCCGGCAGCTTGGCAAATTTTTCCATGGCCACTTTTTTCTTTTCCACTTTCTTGAGGGCGTTGAGGGAGTCCTGGGCAGCCTTGACTGCCGCGATGGAGTCCGCACGCGCCTTCTCCGCCGCTTCAGCGGCCTTCTTGGCGCTGCGGCCGCATCCGCTGAAGAGCATCAGGATGGCGAGGACGGCGCCGGCAAGAAGAATGAGATTTCTTTTCATATCTGAATGTATTAGGATCCGTAGCGGCAAAGATACTAATAATTGACGAAAAGGGAAGTCCGTTTCCGGAGATAATCCTTGACATCCTGCCAGGCATAATATGGCCCATGGACCGGGACCAGGTCTCCCAGCCGCGCCTCTTCCCCGTTCAGGAGCACTTTCACCAGCGGTTCCCCGGCCCTTCCGCAACGGGGTTGATAAAAGACCATCTGGATATTCGCCGCCATCGAGGAACGGAAAGTATGGAACCAGTACACCAGGTCATCCTGCGAGGGCGGATAATAGCCGAAGCCTTCCAGGTCCGTGATCATGAGCAGCGCCATGACCACATGGTCGTGGCCGAAACGAAGGTCGGCACCGCGTTCCCGCTTCGAAAGCCGCTCGTCCGCCTTGGCCACCATGTCATCGATGATGGATGAGCAGGGCGTCCGATACTGGATGTACTCCCGGAAACGTTCATAATTGTCCGTCTCCCAAAGGGTCGCAAACTCTTCCCGGGTCAGGAAGCCGTCGAGTTCCGTAAGCCGTTCCTCTTCCGGAATGCTGTTCATCCCTGCAACAAGCATGTACAGGTGGAAGAAAACATCATAGGCATCCCGCTTCCCGAGGGCCATCAAAGGGTCCTTGAACAGGCGCCCGAGCACTTCCTTGTATTGGGGGAACCTGCGATAGAAGAAAGCAGGTGAGCTCTCAGCATAAGGCATGACCGTCTCCGGCCCCTGATAGCGGAAAGGATTGGAGCCCGAATTAGGACGGGTCGCCTGGACGTCCAGCATCCCCTGGTGGGCATACACGGAAGTCCGGGGCGCTTCGCGGGAAATCGCCGAACAGCAGGACGTCATGCTGATGATGGAGCGCACGGACGGCGAGGAACAGGCATCCACCCGGCTCCCCTTCGTAAAGACGGTCGGGAAGGTATGCACCATCGTCCCGGCAATCCCCTGATGCTGCGCCCAACCGAGCGGCGTCAGGTCACCGACCTGATAACGGGCCTTCTCCCAGAAGGGCTCCATCTGCTTCAGGAGGGCGGTGCCCCGAAGCGTCAGGTTCTCGGCGGAAGCGCCTTCCTGCAACATCTCCAGCAGGATCGAATAAGCCTTTGAAGTATAGGCATAACGGGAACCGTGACGGCCGTAATGGCTGATATAGACCGGCTCATAGCCTTTCGGCGCCGGAGTCATCTCCTTGGGGGACAAATCATAGACCGCATCCAGGCCGGAAGACTTGTTCCAATCGGCCATGACCTCTTCCCGGACCCCCGAACGGGGCGGGACGGTGGCGGAAACGGCGGGCATTTCGACGATATAGAAATGCGAGGCGACCTTGCGTTCACCGGCATGGTCATACCGCTTGTTGTCCGTGGGATAATTGACGACATGGGACTGTGGGTCCCCTTCCCCGCGCACGCAGAGGGTGGACGAGCCGCCGCCGTCCATATTCAGGGCATAACGGGGGTGGAAATGGGCGACGAGGAAATCCGTCAATTCCCGGGCGTTCATTCCTTCGCTGACGCCCGGTCTCCGGCCATCCACGACGATCAGGATCAGGTGGTTGTCACCGGTCTTGGCAATCGCGGTGCGGGGATGCCGCACGCCCTGATGGCGAGCCGGATCCTCATATTCCAGTTTGCCCAGGTCTTCCCGCGTCAGGGAAGGATCGACGAAACGCTCCCCTACCGGGTCGTAATCGTCAATCAGCATGGGCGCGCTGGTGAAGATGTTGGCTTCCGTGCTGGAGGCATAGAACGCACGCTGCTCTCCGACTTCCTTTCCTTTTCCGTCGAAGGCGATCCGGACATCCCTGAGTCCGTCAGAGTAGACGGCGCCCTCACTCTTCCAGTTGGGTACGGGGCTGGTGAACACCGTATTGAACGGCATGCAGGACCAGGTGGTACCATCGACCTTGATAACCACGGATGAAGCCTCGTAGGAAGCGTTCATCGCGACGACGGCCTTGTTGCGGAGGAAGACGTCCGAGGTGGTCTCCGCCCCGTCCGCCGGACGGGAGAAACGGAACGCATAGGCGGGATTGGACAGGTCCAGATCGATGGCGAAGACCTGCTGGGCCGCGCCGGAGATCTCGTCCATGCCCGAGAATTGATAGTAGGTGATACCGTCGGCGACGGTCTTCACCGCCCAGCCGTTGCCGGAGACCGGAGCGGCCGCACCCTTGCCCGCTCCGGTGAGAAGCAGGAAAAGGACAGGGAGAAGAAGAAGTCTTTTCATTTGAGAACGCGTTCTATGATAGGTTGGATAACGGTTTCCATCGCAAGATAGCCGGCAGCGTTGGGATGGATGCTGTCTTTCTGGTATTCCTGTTTAAGCCCTTTCTGTCCATCCACCAGGACGGCGTAATAATCCGCGTACGGAATGCCCTTGCTGTCGGCGTAAGCTTTGATCATCGCATTGAGACTGATGATCCGGTCCTCGGGGCGGAAATCGGGCAGCTTAGGGAAGTTGTTGGATGGCGGCACTGAGCCCAGGATGACGCGGATCTTTGCCGCCTGGGCCATCTCAACCATCTGCTTCAGATTAGACAGGATGGCCTCGTCACTCCGCTGCGCGATGTCGTTAGTCCCGCCTTCGATCACGACGCAGTAGGGATCCAGGGCGACCACGTCCGCCTGGAAACGGGCGAGCATCTGGACGGTCGTATTGCCGCTGATGCCCTTGTTGGTATAACCGTGTGTCGTGAAAAAGACAGGGTGAAAGCCGTCGCGGGTCCACTGCCAGGTGATGCTGTCGCCGATGAATACGGCAGCAGGGCCTTTATGGGATCCGTCCAACTCCGATGCTGGCGGGGGAGGTAATTCGGGGGTTGTGTTCTTCTCCCCGCAGGAAAGCGCCAGGAGCGCCCCTGCCAGAAGGACCAAACGGAAGATACGTGTCATCATCGTTTATTTCTTGAGAATCACGAAATGGACATCCCGCGCACGCTCGTGCGTATGGTCGTGGCTATCCTTGTTGGGAATGTTTTCGCAAGGGTAATTGACCACATGGGTGTTGGGGTCGCCTTCGCCCTTGACACAGAGCGCCGTGGAGCCGCCGCCGTCCATGTTGAGGGCATACTGCGGGTTGAAATGCTTGACCAGGAAACGGGTTAGCTGACGTGCAGACATGCCCGAACTGTAATTGGTCCGGCCGTCGACGACAAGCATGATGAAATGGTTATTCTCCGTCAGGGCCACGGCGGTACGGGGATGCAGCACACGCTGGTGCCGTTCGAGATCTTCTCCGTCCAGCGCATTCACCTGGGTGGTGGTCAGCGAATAGTTGCAGAAGTTCTCGCCCACGGGCTCGAAATCATTGATCAACATCGGAGCGCTCGAGATCAGGTTCTTATTACTGCCGGCGATGCTCGTATAATAGCTACGCTGCAGGGAGACGGCCTCAGCGTACGTCTTCCCCTTGATGCCGGAAATCCTGCCGTCGCGCTTGGGAGAGCCTGCGAAGATGATACCGACCCCACGCTCGCCGTTGGAGGTGAAGGCCGCTTCGCTCTTCCAGTTGGGAACCGTCGTCTCACCGATGGTCACCTTGGGAATCTGGAAACGCGTAATCCCGTCCACCCGGACGAAAATGGAGTTCAACTCGAAGTTGGCATTCATCGCCGCCACGGTGTTGGCGTTGCTCTTGAAGGCTTCGGACACGAAGACCCGGGGGTTGGTATAGAGCAATTGGACCTGGTACTGGGACTTCGAAAGGTCCAGGTCCACGGCGAAGACTTCTTCCTTCTGGCCGGAGAGTTCATCCGTCCCGGAGAAAGAATAGTAAATCACGCCTTCGTCGATGGTCTTGGAGGTCCATCCGGCACCGGAAGGCGTGACCACCTTGCCCCGGTTGGCATCCCAGGGGTTCGTACCGGTCGGCGTATCACTGCCACCATTGCCACCCCCGTTGTCTTCGGGCGTGATGACCGGCGGCGGCAGCTCGGGAGTAACGGTTTTCCCACCCCCGCAGCCTTGAAGCAGCAGGGGCAGGATGACCGTCCAAACTAACAGTTTTCTGAGTTTCATCATCATTTCAACTTAGGCGTTTCACCGCTGAAGTCCCAGACTTCGGCGCTCCAGCCGATCTCCTGCGCCACCTGGGACAGGGTCTTGCCGGTAGCTGCGGCCTTGCCGTGATAGGCATAGGCATAGGTTCCCGGGCCCTTCACCATCGGAGTGGAAGGATTGGCATCCTCCTGGTCGAAAGGAACGTAAGTACCCAGTTCGGCATTCTTAGGGCAGTCCCGGAAATCCAGGTCGGGCTTGCGCCAGCAATTGACCAGGTAGTTCTTGATGGCCGTGGCACCGATGACGGCGCCGCTGCTGTAGTGCTCGTTCGCGTCGGGGACGAAGTCGGACTTGAGAAGCGTGTTCCAGGCGATGCAGCCCTCGAAGTGGTTCTGCGGATCCTGGCCCTCGCAGTTGGCCTTGTTGGACTTCTGGCCGGCCACGGCACGTCCTACGATGCCGCCGAAAATGAACTGGGTGGTCACGGAAGCGGTGGAGTAGCTGTTGTAGATGGAACTGCCCTTCGCCAGGATATCTCCCGCGATACCGCCGCAGATGGAGGCCGTGGAAGTGATGGAACCGGCGGTCCAGCAGTCGCGGATCGTGACGCCGAGGCCGGCGTCCGCACCGATCAGGCCACCGACCAACTGACCCACGCTCGTGATGGTCACATCGGCGGAGCAGGCGGTGATGGTCGCCTCGCGGGCCGTCCCGAAGAAACCGCCCACATTGTTGCCGGCCGTGCTGGCGACCGTGCCTTGGACGTGGACCTTGTTGACGGTGCAAGGTTTGCCGGTTGTACCGCCATAGCCACCCAGGATGCCGCAGCCCTTGGAAGTGGCGTTGACGGTCGCATTCACGAACTTCACGTCGTGGCAAGAGCCATACAGCACGCCGAAGAAACTCGGGTAGGAAGCGGCGGAGCAACTGAAGTTGGAGATGGTGTGGCCGGCGCCGTCGAAGTCGATCTGCTTGTCATAAGGGCTGGCCGCATTGAGCGGCTCCCAGTCGATGCCGGTCATGTCGATATCGGCGCCCAGCTGGAAGTAACGGATCTCTCCGGCCGCCAGGTCGTCCTTGATAAAGGTCATCTGCTCAGGCGTCATGATCACCCAAGGCTTGCCTTCGGTACCCTTGCCGGAAGCATAGTGGCTGGGCAGCACCCAACCCTTTCCGTCCGGGGCGAAGATATTGACCTTGCCGCTCATCAGCGTGGACTCTTTGGTGAACACCACTTCCTTCTCCATATTGTTTTTGTCGGTTTTCACGGAAATGACGAGGGCGTCGTCCGCGACGACGGCGGCTTCGTTCCAGGAAGTGGTCATCCAGGCCGTGAGGATATGGTCATCCCCAAGGGTGGCATCCGTCAGGTCCAGTTCCAGTTTATTGACCTTCGCATCGCCGTTGCCTTTGAAGAACAACGGATTTTCGGAGGCGATGGAGACATGGCTGACCGTCGAGACGCTGTCGGGCAAGAGCAGGACCAACTTCAGGACACCGGTCTGCTGCAGATTCCCGCCGTGTTCTTCGGCCCATTCGGGACTGAATGTGAAGGTCATGTAATCATCCACGCCGTTCAGGGATGCCGCATACTGGAGATGCTCGTAGGAATCATTCCCATTCTGGACCTGTTTGCTCCAGTCAAGGCTCCCGGCCTTGTCGTTGGGATAGAGGATTGTGAAGCGTTCGCCCTTCACGGCCTTGCCGACGAACTCGGCATACTTGGAGGTGAAACCTTCCTGGATGGTGAAGACCTGAGAGTCCTCCTCGCCTACAACGGTGAGGCGGTCACCCTCCGACCAGTACCAGGAGAAGCCTGAATGCGCACCCACCCTCGTGAGCGGTTCGCTGTCCGGAATCGTCACCCGGATGGTGACCAGGTCCTGCGAGTCCTGCGGAGCCGGCAGTTCCCGCACCATTTCCCGATTACAGGAAAGGGCGGCCAGACTGAGCAGCAATGCTGCAAAAAGTTTATGTTGTTTCATATCCGGTCTTGTTTATTGGTAGAACTCGTTTTCTCCGAAATCCGGCAGCTGACCGCCGGGATTCACATCCGGATTCTCCACGGGAGCGGAAGCGCCCTTGAAGAACGGCAGGTCGCCGGAGAGGTCCCAGACAGATTCATCCCAACCCAGGGCCTTGGCCACCTGGGACGCCGTAGCACCCTCGGCTGCAGCCTTGCCATGGTACGGGAAGTTGTAATTGGTACCGCCGGTGCTCTGGACAGCCTCCTTCAGCGGGGACTCAGGGGTTCCGTTCTCCTGGTCGTAGAGCACGTTGAAAGCGTTGCCGGGGCAGTCGGAGAAGTTCAGGTCGGGTTTCCGGACGCAGTCCAGGAGATAGTTCCTGATGGAGGTGAAACCTACGATGGCGCCGGCGCTGTAGTGCACGGACGCATCCGCCACATCGGAATAGATGGCCTCGTTCCAGGCGATGCACTTTTCGACGTGGTTCTTCAGATCGAGTCCTTCTCCGGTTTTCTGTCCCTGGGCGGCGTCTCCCACGATGCCGCCGTACTTGAACTGCGCGTGGACCCGGGCAGTGGAGTAGCAGTTCCGGATCACGACTTCGCTGTATCGCTTATCAGTGGTCGCGTTGTTAGCGGCATTTCCTGCGATGCCGCCGACCATGCGGTTACCTGTGATGTCGCCGGCCGACCAGCAGTTGGAGACCGTGCTGAATTTCGGATTCACGGAATTGTCATAGCCATAGATGCCGCCGGAGTCATACTTGGTGGACGTGATGGTGACATCTGCCGAACAGGCGTCGATCGTCGCCTCGACGATGACGCCGAAGAGACCGCCCGTGCCATGGGCAGCGGTATTGCTGATCTTGCCCTGCACATAGACATGGCTCGCCTCGACGGGTTGGCCCGCGGCGCCGCCATAGGCGCCGATGATGCCGCAAGGACCTGCAGCATTGGTGATATTGGCTTTCTCCACCGTCAGGTCATGGATCTTTCCGACCACGGCGCCGAAGAGGCTGGTGGTGCCGGTGAAGTTGGAGATCGTGTGCTCGCCGCCGTCGAAATCGAAGGCCTTGTAGGGTTCGAGCCGGTTGACGGGCTCCCAGTCGGTCACGCCGGCCATGTCGAGATCATTCTCCAGGCGGAAATAGACCGTAGTGCCCTCGATCATCTTCTCACCCATCGCCTTCAGGTCCGCGACCGAAGTGATGGAATAAGGATTGTTCTCGGTACCGGGAGCATTGGGATCATAGAAGCTCTTGCGCAACAGGACGTATGCCGCCAGGGTGTCGGCGACCGCCCAGTTGTCCGTGCCGGTGGCACCGTCGATGGTCACGGGCAGGATGTAATCCACACCGTCTTCCATGCCGGAAGCGGTGACCTTGAGCCGGGCCGTCGTGGAAGACCTTCCGTAACGGGGCATCATCACCTCGTTGGTCACGAACTCGTAGGCCGAGCCGGGACACATCTGGTAGGAGGTGCCGAGAGCGGCGTTGTAGGCTGCCACCAGGTCGGGGTCGGCCTTGAAACTGAAGTTCATCACCACGTCGGAGACCTGGCCGCCCTGGGCGCAGGCCCTCAGGTTGTAGGTCTTGCTGCCGCCGGGGACGATCTCGATCAGCGTTTTCTCACCGGGAATGTCGGCATAGAAGACGCCTTTCATCGTACCTGCGGGCTGCTCTTTCTCGCAAATGCCCGAGCAGGAGACGGCGAGCAGGAGGAGCGCCGGTAAAAGTAAACTGAATGATATCTTTTTCATTGGGTCGAATCTTAGAAGGTTAAACCGTCGTTCCATCCGGGATTCTGCGTGAGGACCCCGTGCGTGAGGTTCCGCTCATCGGTGGGGATGGGATACAAGTAATCGCGGTTGTCATTCCATTTGCAGGACAGTCCCTTGTAGGGATTGACGTTGCCGGAGGTCCCGCTGCTCAGAATGAAATCTTCACTTCCGATCTTGTAGATGGCAGGGATGGTGCTGGAAGGTTTCTCACTCCCTTCATAGAGAAGGATATCCGGCACGCCGTCGCTGTTGAGGTCATACTCGCCGGGACCCGGGAAATACATTCCGTAGTACTGCTTCTCGAAGATCTTGCCTTCCTTCCAGCGCATGATGTCATAATAGCGGAAGCCTTCCTGGGCCAGCTCGACGGCGCGTTCGCGGCGGATTTCCAGGATAACGCCCTTGTCGGCGCCGGTCACGTTCTGGTAGCCGCCCCATGCGGGATCGGTCAGGTACGGGTCCGGGGAGGCATTGGCAGAGGCCATATCCAGGTGCGGCATACCCACGCGGTCACGCAGCTTGTTGATGGAAATGTCCAGGTCAGCCTGGGTGAGCGAGCCGGCCTCGGCCTTCGCCTCGGCATAGTTCAGCAGCACCTCGGCGGTACGGAAAATGATCAGATCCACATCGGATCCGTTGTAGATGTCCTTCTCGCTCTCCATCACATACTTGATGGGATGATAGCCGGTCAGGCAGAAAAGGAAGTTGGGGGCGCAGAGCGTCTTCTCGCCGAGCCGGGTATAGCCGGGCGTACGGATGGTCTGGGCCAGGCGCGGATCGCGGTTCTGCGTCTCCGTGACGAAGTCCATCGTCTCCCAGCCGGGCTGGTCGGTGAAACGCGTGCCGTCGGCGCAGAGATAACTGGCCACCAGTTTGCGCGTCATGCCGTGACGGCCCATCGTCGCCGACTGCATCGTATTGTTGGCACTGTGTACGACCTTGTAGGCGTTGTTGTAGTCGCGGGCCAGGACGACTTCGTCCATGTTGTCCGTTGCATTCTGGGTGGTAAACAGGGCGTAATAGGCCTTGTTGGCGCCGCCCGCGGTATGGATGCCGTATCCGCTGGAAGCGATGAATTCAGCCGAAACCTCGGCACAGAGGTCCAGATACCACTTGGCGTCGTGCGCGCCGGTGCCGTAGTCAAACTCCGTGTGGTATTTCCGGAATGTCCCCTCAAACAGGAGGAAACGGGACTTCAAGGCCATCGCGGTCCATTTGGTCACTTCGTAGGCGCTCTTGGTCGAAGGCAGGTTCGCAATGGCGAAGTCGATGTCTTCGATCATCTTGCCCATGATGAATTCGCGGCTGTCGCGGGGACGGTTGAGGGCTTCCGTATCGGCCGATCCCACGGGCTTGTCATACCAGGGGACATCGCCGAAACGTTTCACTTTCTCGAAGTAGAAATAGGCGCGGAAGAAGCGTCCCAGCGCCTCGTACTTGACGCGGGCGGCCGGGTCGCTGCAGTTGGGCAGGTAGTCCAGCAGGGTGTTTACGTTGCGGAGCGCGCCCCAGCTCCATCCGTTGCCGGAGGGTTCGATCTGCCGCGTGCCCTTCAACTCGTCGGTAAGGCCCATCTGGATGTAGG
>JAEEGG010004991.1_pt1 | contig 31868 bp, 21 predicted proteins | sample 9134161 | NCBI WGS metagenome assembly JAEEGG01 (sample SAMN16246543, study PRJNA631951) | gut metagenome | biome: gut microbiome; feature: rumen; material: CR-attached | host: Bos | place: Iran: Karaj | collected 2018-10
AGGTCTGGTGTTTATTTCATTTCGGCCAAGACCTGCGCCACTTCCTCTTTGGTGAAGTCAATCCTGAAGATGTGATCCGGCTCCAAAGCATAGATCCCATGCTCGGCCTTGAAGCGTTTCTCGCCTCCGCCTGTGATGTTGAGCATCACTACATCGTCCGGTCTCACTGTTCCCTTTTCAATCGCCTGCTGCAATGATGCTGTGGCCACGGCTGCGGCATGATAGATGTCAATGCCTTCCGTTTCTTCAAACAAGGCCTTGGCGGCATTGGCCTCGGCATTGCTGACTGCGAGAATATCGCCATGGGTGTCCTTCAACGCGTCATAGAGACCGCCAGCGAGACTGTAAGGCGGCTTTCGGTTGGAAAGCACAGGAGCGCATATCTCAGCGGCGTCTTTGCGGGCCTGGTCGGCATCATAAGGCAGCATGGCACGAGAGTCGGCACGCCAAGCATCATACATCGGCACGAAAGGCTTGTTTTGCGACACCATCAAGCGGGCCTTGTTGTTGCCAAAGCGACCGTCTTCGATAAAGCGAAGGTTGGCCTCCCACGCTGCGATGGCGCCTGTGCCGCTACCAACCGCCTGGAAATAAAAGTCGGGCGTACGACCTATGAAGGTCGTGGCCGACATCATCGTAGTACCCATGCCATCGCGACGCGCGATATTTTTCGCTCCACCTTCTGCGAGGTATCCTTCTAAAGTGCAGACCACATTCGAGAGGTTGATGGCATCAAAATAGTCGCTGCCCGACTCTGTAGTAATCAGTTTCACGCAGGGATTCAAAGGCTTGTCGAACCACAGCGCATTAATGTTGTCTTGCGGCACGCAGAGCAGCAACTTGATTCCATTGTCGGAACACACCTTGGCGAAGGCGCGGGCCGTGTTGCCTGCCGAGGCCACCACCAGCACCTTGTCTTTCAGGTCGTCGCCCAAACGAGCGCACACCGAATAGGCCTCCATTTCCTTGAACGAGCATGTCGTCATGCGGGCCTTGCGCTCGGGCCACCAACCGTTGAAGGTGATGTACAGGTTATTCAGCCCCAGTCGTTGGGCCAGGGCCTCGCTCTTATAGGTGACCGGTTCTGAAGCCTTGTTCAGCATCGTCTTGATGGGCAACCAGTCGGCATAACGGTAGAGGCCCAAACAAGCGCCCTCTTTCACTTCCAATTGCTTCTTTTCGTAGACAGGGCGCACCATGCTGGGTGAAGCGCATTCCTTGTCGTCAAGTGTCCAACCCTCGTCGTCGAAGACACGACCTGTGGCCACGGTTTGCAATTGGTATTTGGTAGGCACAAATATCATCTTTTATATCTTTTGCGGTTATTATCGCGCAAAGATACAAAAAGTAAACATACGGATAGTAAAGGCATTTACTATTTTTATGGCACCACAATCTTTTGGATGCGGACATGGTCGTCGGCAACAAGGCGCAGCACATACACGCCCGGTGCCATCCCCCTCGTAGAGACGTTTCCTGAAACGTCTCCAACAGTAAGAACGGTGCGTCCCGTCATATCCATCATCTGTAGAGACACTCCATGGCATGTCTCTACAAAACGAATCTCTCCATCCGCAACATAAGCGAAGTCCATTGAACCCTCGTTTAATGGACCTATTGAAGGAGCAAACACCAACCTAAACCGCGTGGGATAATCGCCCTTCTTTGCCTCGAAGGCGTACGAAGGCGTATGCAACAAATCCACATCGGCACCTGTCAGGTTATCAATGAGGTGGAGATAGTCCAAATCCAGGCCTTCGAAATTGACCGAGAGGACCTGTTCCCCGTTTTGGCGGGCTTCATAGCAAAGGTCGAGCGACTCAGCGCCATCGCGCACGAGCATGACATAAGGCTTATGCTCGCTGAGCAGATAGAGACTCGAATGCCGTCCCCTCAAGTCCATCAGGGGCATGCTCACACCTTCGGTGAGTTTGACGTAAGCCTTTTCATCGCCCACGGTGAGGCATAGGTATTGGCCTTCCTCCGAACTTACGCTTCTCTTGCTCTGAGGGTTGAGAGTCACTGTTTGGTTGGGGGCATTGGCCTTGACCAGAAAACCACGACCTACTGGTACAGAATTGCCCGTGGCATAAGTCCATGAGTCACCGTTGTGGATATAATAATACCCGTCCGAAACGTTGTCGCTCTTTGCGAAAGTAATGTCGTGTGCCGTAGGATTGCCGAGCAGGTTGAAGCCTTTCAAATCGGCATCGCTGTTATTGTAAGCCAAATCAACCGTCTCGCTGTATGAGCCAACATTCAAAGTTCCAGCCATGCGAATGCTCTTGGATGCAGCGTTGGCATAAAGATAACCCATGCCGTTCGCCAGCGTGAAGTTGTTGGATTTGTAGTTGATCCATTCCTTGCCATCGCTGTCGCCGTCTTCATCATAGGCGTAAAGGTCAAAATCGCCCTCCACCATAGTGCCAGTGGGAGTGCAAGAAATGAACGGCGTTGCAATGGTGTACCATCCCCCATCGCCCGAATAGGCAGTAATGGACTTTTTCAGTGTGGCTTGAATGCCATCAACAGAGTGCTGCAGTTGCGCGCCGTCTTCCAAGACAAGATTGCCGGGTTGGTTGCACAACGTGTTGTCCAAAACATTATTGGCCACAAGGACCACTCCTGAGTGAACGGTATGCTTATCAAAGGTGTTGAGGCAAGCGAGCATCGTGTTTTCCGTGTGCTCGTATTCCTCGCTGCGGATGAAAAGGCAAACATCTTTTTGCCCGGAAGCGTAGCAAGAAAACAGGTTACTTGAGTTGTTATACATGATAGTATGCCTGTTCACGCTTGAATCGATGGTTTTGATGGTCGCCTTGTTTCCACTAATCGAAATAGTCCATTTTCCAGCATCCGTTAGCGTCGATTGTGTCCTTAGATAATTATTGCTTGTACCACCAGCGGCATAAAGGTATCCGCTATTGTTGGTGGCATCGAACATAGTCCAGGCACCAGCTTCTCCTCCCAACCTCAACTCACATACATCGCCCAAAGTGGAAATGGCATTATTGTCGATAGTGACATCGGCAGCGGAACGATTGTTCGTATTCTGTGTTTTTCCCAAAGCCTTTTTATAGTCCACGTTCACAATAAGATACGTCCTTCCAGGCACAAGTTGTTCAGTTGAAGTAACGAGATAGTACTTTTGTTGGTATGGCACTCCGACTAAGGTGAAGGATGCGCTCACCATGACATCGCTCGCAGGCATCACAAATTGATTTCCAACGACTTCTATGGTGTTATTTGCAGCATCGGTGACCAGCCAAGCATCCAATTCATAGCCTGTCTCGGGCACAGCCGTCAAGGTGACGGTGGCGCCTTCAACGGCTTCCTCCGCGCTGGCGCTGATGCTACCATGTTCCACCGAGGCAAGCGTAATGCTGTAAGCCACAACCTTCTTGTAAAGTTGGATGGCTTTCTGTCCTGTATAAGTGCTCGACCTGAAATAGCGGAAACGATTCTGGTTGTTATCCGAGTTGAACCTCAAATAACTTGAACTGCAAACGATGTCAGCATCGCCATCGGTAATAGAAATTGAGTTCACATAGGTATCGGTTGTACTTGTCTTCAATGCGTTAGCATTGCTATCGTTGCCGATGTAATACCCGCTTGCGCTCTTGATAGAATAACCGCCTTCAACGGCCGTAATCGTGAAGACAGCGGCATTAGTGGCCTCATCTGATTCAATCTTGCCATTAGAAATAGTAACGCTAATGTTGTTGCCGACCGCATCCAAGATGGACCTTGCGCCATCGAAGGCGACATAGTTGTTTTCACAGACAATCAGGTAATCGCCATCGGTGATTTCGTCTGATCTCGTCACTTTCACGAAGTCGCCATTGCCGATATTGTCGCCTCCTTGCCAGTTCGGGTCCCAAATCATGCGGGCATATTCCGAATTGTCGATGAAAGGATTACGGTTGTGTTGTTTGGCATAAATAGCATTGTTTCTGTCAATCTCCTTCTGACTGACAGGGTCGTCATCGTTCCATTGCAGGAGCATGGCCATGGCCCACGGCAAGATTTCCGACTTGTTGGTCATGCCGCTCGTGCCCCAGTTGTCGTCGCCGTGACAATAGCGCACACTCATATAGAAATAACTGCGAGCGATGTCGCCCTTGTATTCGTCAATGGGCTCGAACACGGTACCGCTATACCCTGCCGCAGCACATGGGCCCAGTTTGGAACCGTTACCCGAAGTGTAAGTAGGGTTGCTCACCTCGCCGTAAGGATAGTTTTGGCGACGATTGTTAACATAGCCATCCGTGGGATACACATGGAACAAGTCGCTGTATGCTGTATCGTTGGTGCTGCCGCTGGGAGCAAACCAGCTTTGCGGCCAGGTATGCTCACGGTTCCAGCAGTCGCCTTCCTTAGTGTATTCGCCGCACAAACCCGTAGACAAGTCAAACTCATAGTTGGAATAGATGTCCCAAATCTTGCCGTTGGGCTTGCAGTCAGTGTCGGCGAAGGCGCTTAGCAATCCACCGTAACTGACCACATGATGCCCTTTGACAATGCCATGCAGGGCCTCCTTCAATTCGTTTCCAGTCTTGTTGACCGCATTGCTATAGTAATTGTTAGGCGCTTGTGCCAAAAGGGTGCTACCTGTCATCGCCAGCAAGAGCAGGACCATCATTCGATTGAGTCTATACTTCATCATAGCTAATAATTTGGTGTTCAATAAAGTCTGCAAAGTTACGGATATTTTTCCAATACTTCTAAAATCGAGTTAAAGAAAGCTCCTACGGAGCATAACTAGTTGGATGATTGTGTTGTATTCAAAATTAAATTGCATAATCAATTAACACGAGACACGAGACTATGAGACACGAGAGGGGGACATTGACCCGCGTCCCGCGTCTCGAGGTCTCGCGTCTTAATAGCAAACTAATTTTGCACATCTACTTATTAAAAGAAAGTTCCCTACGGAGCAGTTTTTAGAAGTTCCCTTATTTCAAATAAGCGCCGTTTGAAGGACAAAAAAATGGGTGGCAGTCCTCGCTGCCACCCATTCAAATCGAATTTGAGAAACATTATTGGTTCTCCAAAGCGCTGCCTTTCAGTGTCGTATAGGTGATACGGAAGGCACCCACCTTACGGAGTTCCTGTTTCACGTCGGTCACAACACCCATGCGGGTATCCTTGTGCACTTTCAGGGCGGTGGTCATCAGCGGGCGGTCGGCCTCGTTGCGTGAGTCACGTTCCTTTTGGATCCAGTCGGCGATGTCGGCTGGGCGTGCAAAGGCGTCGTCAAGTTGGATACGCGATTCGGAACCCAGTTTAGCGTCCTTCGGCGGGCCGATGTAGATGGAGCTCACCAATGACTTGTGCTCGAGCTTTTGGATCTCGGTGGCCTTAGGCATGGCGTTCTTCACCTTCAGTTCCACGTCGCGCATGGTGGTGGTAATCATGAAGAAGAATATCAACATGTAGACGATGTCAGGCAACGAAGAGGTGCTCACTTGTGGCACTTCCTTTTTACCTTCTTTTCTAAATTTTCCCATATTATTATCCTCCTTTATGTTTTAGTACACAACAGGCTCGGCCTCGCTGATACGCACCGGCACGGCCTCATTGACTGCCTTGGTTTGATCTTCATTGAGTTGGTCAAGATGCTTGTGGAATTTCCTCCACGCCAGTTCTTCCTTCATTTCATTGAAGGCGCGGGCCAACTCGTTCTGCACACTGATATACATAGCATACGACGTACCGCGGTCGTTCTGCAGTGAGATAACGCCCTTCGACATGAGCACATCGCCCACAAGGTCGAAGGTCTTGGTCTCCACTTCAGGAGCGGTTTCGTCGTTGGGACGCGGCGTCATGAAGCGTTTGGCCTCGTCCTTGAGCAAACTCAAGTCCATAGGACGGCCATTCACCAGCAGACGGTCGCTCTTATTCACCATCACATTCATCACGTTTCTTTCCTTGACCTTCACGTCCTCATCGTTTTGCTCAACGGGAGGAGGCAGACGACGGGTGATACCGTAGTCCACGTCCATAGAAGTGGTCATCAGGAAGAAGCATAACAGCAAGAATGCTATGTCAGCCTGCGAACTGGAATTGATTTCAGGAGTTTTTCTTGCCATGATGAAATGATTTACCTTTTAACTGCCTTGAAGATGACTGAGAAAATGATTGCAAGGATGCTAAACCCGAAAGTCAGATAGAAGAAGTTAAGGCCTGTGTCTATCATATCGGGAGAAACAACTCTAGCAATAATGAAAAGGACTACTAGAACGACGGCTACAATGCACAACGAAATCACTTTGTTTATCGGAATACCTCTCAAAATTGCAACGATAATTGCAACAATAGCAGAAATAATTGCGATAACAATACCCAGTCCGATCAAGATGTAGCCCCAATTCAAGAGCAGATCGGTTTTGTTTGTGTCTTTGATGTCGGTGTAGAACATCACTGTCAACACCAAGGTAATCAAAATCAACGCACCGAACACTACCCATCTAATGATGTTTGAAGACTTGTTCATGATTGATACTGTTTAATAATTATTTGTTGTACTTAGCGAGGATGTCCATGAAGGAGATGGAGGCATCTTCCATGTCGTTGACGATGTTTTCGATTCTAGAGGCAATGTAGTTGAAGAAAATCTGAAGGATGATAGCGGCGATAAGACCGAACACGGTGGTCAACAGAGCGACCTTCATACCGGAGGCCACAACCGTGGGGCTCATGTCACCAGCAGCGGCGATGTCATCAAAGGCCTGAATCATACCGATAACAGTACCCATGAATCCGAACATAGGAGCCAGGCTGATGCAGAGGCCGACCCAACTCAGACCGCTTTCAAGCTTGCCGCCTTCAACGGAACCGTAGGAAACGATGGCTTTTTCAACTTCTTCAAGCGACTGGCCGTCCTGATAGCGGATGAGACCTTGCGTGAAGATGCTGGCCACAGGACCGCGGGTGTTCTTGCAAAGGTTCTTGGCACCTTCCACATCGCCGTTCTTCATCTTGGCCTCAATGCCTTTCAGAAGCTTCTTGGAGTTGGTCGAAGCAAGGGTCAGATAAATGATTCTCTCGATGGAGATGGCCATACCAATGAGCAGGATGACCAACACGATGCCCATGAAACTAGGACCACCATCGATGAACTGCTTCTTGATGTTCTCACGGAAAGTCTTGGGTTCGGCTTCATCTGTAGTGGCAGGCAAAACCTCTTCAGTGGTCTCCGCTTCGGTAGCAGCCACTTCAGTTTGTTCAGGAGCAACGGTCTGTTCCGTCTGCTCGGTTTGCGCTTGCTCGTCTTGTTGAGCAACGACGAGATTGCTGACACCAAAGGTCATAAGGCCAGCAACCATGAGGAAAGCAATTAATTTTTTCATAGTTGAGTTGAAATGTTTTGATTATTACTGTTATGAATTACTTTGTTCTAGCATTGCTTTTCTGCGGAGAGAGCGGGATTCGAACCCGCGGTACCCTTTTGGAGTACACACACTTTCCAGGCGTGCTCCTTAAACCACTCGGACATCTCTCCTTTATTATGCCAACCCCACAAACCTACTCTGAAATCGTTGCCAAAAGTACAACATTTTTTGTTTAGCCAAACAAAAAACTTTCATTTTTTATTGCAATTATTTTACAAATGCCTGAATCATAGCCTCAAAGGGTCATCTCGCCGCGAATAGAAATCTGCATGATTTCGAGGATTCGCTCTTTGGCGAGGCCTTCACCGATGAGATACATGAGTTTGGCAACGGCGGCCTCTGTCGTCATGTCGTGACCGCTGACAACGCCAATGCGAGCCATGTCAAGGCTGGTCTCATAACGGCCCATCTCCACCGAACCAGCCTTGCATTGGGTGATATTGAGGATGATGAGACCGCTATCGATGGCGTCTTTCAAAGCATCCAAGAACCACGCGGCCGTGGTGGCGTTGCCCGAACCAAAGGTCTCCAAAACCAAGGCCTTCAGACCTGGGGTCTTCAGCGCGTGGCGCACGAAATCCTCAGAGATGCCGGGGAAAAGCTTGAGGATGCCGACATTGCGATCCATCTGGGTATGTACCTTCAACTTCTTGAAGTTGGGCTTCAAGATGCGCTCTGTATTATATTTAATGTGTACGCCCACCTCAGCCAGATTGGGGTAGTTGGTCGACGCAAAGGCGTTGAAGTTCTCGGCGTTGAACTTGGTGGCACGGTTGCCGCGCAGCAACTGGTCCTGGAAGAAGATGCACACTTCGGGGACAAGCGGGGTGTCGTCGTCTTTGGCAGCGGCAATCTCGATGGCGGCAAGGAAATTCTCGCGACCATCGGTGCGCACCACGCCCATAGGCAGTTGCGAACCGGTGAGGACAACAGGCTTGTTGAGGTTCTCCAACATGAAACTGAGGGCCGAAGCGGTGTAGGCCATGGTGTCGGAACCGTGAAGCACCACGAAACCGTCGTAGTGTTCATACTCCTCCCCTATCTTTGTCGCCAAGCGAATCCAGAAGTCGGGTGACATGTTCGACGAGTCGATGAGGGGGTCAAAACTGTAAAAGTCGATTTGGTAACCGAAGTTGCGCAATACGGGCAAATGGGCATAGATGTGCTCGAAGTCGAAAGGCACCAAGGCACCCGTCTTGGGGTCTTGCATCATGCCGATGGTGCCGCCGGTATAGAGCACCAGTATGGAGATTTCTTCGTTGCTTTGCATGACAAGCGTTTTTGTTTTGAGGCGGCAAAAGTAATGTTTTTTTCGGCTTGCGTGGAAAAAAGCGTTATTTTTGAGCCATGAAACCCATCGCCCGCATCCACACCGACTTCCCCACCAAGTTCGGCATCCCTCGGCAGAGCGGCATTATCGACTCGCTGCAGGGGCGCATCGTGTTTGAACCCGAATACCGCAATGCCGAAGCAGTGCGCGGCTTAGAAGAATTCTCGCACATTTGGCTCATTTGGGAGTTCTCGGAGGCCGTACGCGACAGTTGGTCTCCAACAGTGCGCCCGCCGCGTTTGGGCGGCAACGTGCGCAAAGGCGTGTTCGCCACCCGATCGCCTTTTCGCCCCAACCCCATTGGCCTGTCGTCGGTGAAGTTGGAGCGCGTAGAAATCGACCCAAAACTAGGCCCCATACTCCTCGTGTCTGGTGCCGACCTGATGGACGGCACACCCATCTACGACATCAAACCCTACATCGCCTATACTGACAGCCACCCCGATGCCGTCAGCGGATTCGCTTCAAAACCAGCGGAATACCTCTTGGAGATAGATTTCCCAGAAACCTTGTTGCAGAAAGTACCTGAAAACCAACGCGGAAGCCTGATTGCTGTCTTGCAGCACGACCCGCGACCGCAATACCACGACGACCCAAAGCGGGTGTATGGCATGGCTTTTGGCGGGATGGAGGTAAAATTCAAGGTTGAAGAAGGACTACTTACCGTCGTTAGCATCAGCTGACTTGTAGGTTTGCGCTTTCACCCTCGGCTTGAGGTAGGCAGGACGGAAAGAGACATCCAAATTTCTGATTTGAATCGGACTATCCGAGAAATTATGGACATACAACTTGATTATCTGCGCCGTCCGGAAAACCGAGTCGATAGGCAAAGCATAAGTGGCGAAATCCCATGCGTCGTTTTTTTGTATTTGCTCCTTCACGGCATACGAATCAATGGACTTTTCGTCTTGCACACCGTGTTTTTCCACAGCAAAGACCGGATTGCACAAGTCATCTTGCCTTTTGAGCTCGAAAGCCACATTCACCATATCCCAATCAGGACGGATGCTATCAGCAGTGAGCATTAAAGTCATACTATAGGGATGCTGCTTGTCCAATGTTCTCGAACCGCCTAAATAGTAATGTCCGACATCCAGTTTCAGCGAATCCGGATTATGGTAATCATCGGGATAGAACTCTCGTAAAGCCAACGCCAAATGGTCTGCAACGATGCGGCGTCCTTCTTCATAATAATGTTCGGTGGTCCAGTCCTGATCGATGAAGTTGACGTCGCGGACGAGGTCAAGGTTATCGACCACGGTCACGCCTTCGAGACTGCCATAGCGCTGCATCAGGTAGTCGTGATTGTTCTTGAAGAGTAGCATCAGGTCCTTGCCTACCAGTTCGTTGGCCTTGTCGACATTCTCGGCCATCAAATTGAACACAAGGTTCCAACCTCTTTCGCGGCACAAAGCCACAATAGCGTCGAAGTCCTTGACACGCGGGTTGTCGTCATTAATCTCAAAAGCATAAGTCTTGATGTAATGACATGCCAATGAAGTCACCTCCCAGTCACGCTGACCGTTTGCATCATACCATCCATAGGAATACATGCCATAGTCCCAATCAACATTGGTGCGCCAGGCAAAATTCGGAATGCTAAAGGTGTCGTTACGCCAATGCTCAAACACCAATTCGTTCCATTCCTCTTCGGTTTTGACGGGATATGCCTTAAACGCCAGCAGGAATCGGTTTACCAAAGGCGGATAGTCCTCAAGCAGCACCAGTTGCTTACGCAAAGGGGTCTCAAGTTTCGAATAAATCCAAAGCGGACCAAACGAGCGCAGGTTCATCGTCACCACCACCGTCTCGACTGCCGAGGTAGCCGGGATGTGCTTCAGCATGTAATAGTAGGTCTGGGCATGTGATGCTTCCTTCGTCAAATCACCCATCTTCACCGTTGGAAAATAATCCGCAGTGAAATCGCTGATTTTGCGATGGCTAGATTCTTCATCACCATAGTGGTTGTTGGACGACTCGCCGAGGTAGATGATGCGGCAACTGTCGTCGGTCACCTGCCACGAGAGCTCGACGATGTCGGAATGCTTGCGCAGGTCCTTCTCGAAGAACCACTTGGAATACACCCAATTGAGTATCGGGAGCATCACCAAAACTATTCCTATGCGTATCAACAATTTCTTCATGGCTAAAACTGGAAATAGATGAACGGGAAATTCTTGACACTCGAACAGGCGATGACCATAAAGACAAGCACGGCATAAATCAACCACCTGACCGCCATTGGCTTGCCCTCGCACCACGCATCGAAACGGGTGTTACGAAGCACGATGTCGGAAAGGATGAACAGTCCGAGATAGATCCACATACCAGGTTTGACCGACATCTGCTCACCTCCCCCGAAGTTGGTGAAAGCGGTCACGAAGATGGCCTTCAGATGCTCCAAGTCCGTGGCACGAAACACGACCCAGAATAGCGTAACCAGAACAAAAGTCTTGAGTACGCAAAGTACGTCAACGCTGATTCTCACCCATTTCGATTGACTTTCCTTGCTTGGAAAACGGTTACGCAAAGCCTTCTCGATGATGTGGAGCAAGCCATGTGCGAAGCCCCATAACAGGAAAGTCCAAGCCGCACCGTGCCAAATACCACTTAACACGAAAACGACCAAGATATTGAAGGCCCATCGACCGAACTTGACGCGACTACCGCCCAAAGGAATATAGACATAATCGCGGAACCAAGTCGACAGCGAGATGTGCCAACAATGCCAAAACTCGGCGATATTCTTGGAGAGATAAGGCGAGCGGAAATTGTCCATCAGGTCGAAGCCCATGAGTTTCGCACTACCGAGGGCAATAGTGGAATAGCCGAAGAAGTCGCAATAAATCTGAAAACTGTAAAAAAACATACAACCCAGTACACTCCAAGAATTATACTCGTCAAGATGACCATACACCTCGTCGACATATTCACCCAAATGGTCGGCCACCACCATCTTGACGAAGAAGCCGAACAGGATAAGACGCACGCCCTTGGAGATGTTCTCATAGCGAAACTCCTTCTTCTCGTGGAGTTGGTGCAGCAGGTTGCCCGGGCGTTCAATGGGGCCCGTGACCAACTGTGGGAAGAACATCACATAGAGCGCATAATAGCCGAAATGCCGCTCTGCCTTTTGGTGGCCGCGATACACCTCGATGACATAACTCATACTCTGGAAGGTGTGGAACGACAAGCCTATGGGCAGGATGATATGCGTCACGAGATGGGTCTCCTTGCCGAGCGAGGCGCAAAGTTGGTCCAAATTGGCCGTCAGGAAGTTCAAGTACTTAAAAATCACCAGCACCATGAGCGTACTCACGATGCTGATGACCATAAAGGCTTTCCTTTTCTTCGGCTGGGCAGCATAGCGTTCCATCAGGATACCCGCCGAATAGTCGATAACGATGGTGACGAGCAGGATAAGGATGTATTTGGGCACAAACCACATGTAGAACACGCAGCTGGCCGCCAGCAGCATCAGCCATCGCGCCTTTTGTGGCAGCAGATAGAACAGTGCCACCACAACAGGCAGGAAAATGAGGAATTCTATGGAATTGAAAACCATAAGACCCTCAATGCCAGTTTATTTAATCTTCTTCACCGCCGTTTGCAGAATCTTGTCGCCCTGACTCTTGTCGTAGACATAAACCATCAGGTAGCACTCATCGGCATTATAGTCGGCATTGATTTCAGTGTTATAGCTGAAAGAGAAAGTGTCGTTGGGATCGACATGTATGTCTTCGAACGCCTCGCCGTAAGCGCCGTTGAGTGTTCCACGGAACACATTACGGAAATCATATTCCCTATCAACGCCGCTTGGAGTGGTTTGCCAGCCTATGATATGATCCTCGACCAGACAAACCGTAATGTAGAACTCTCCATCACGATCATCCAATGCGATGGCTTGGACCTCCACTTGCAATTGGCGAGAGGTTTCGTCAAACTGCCGACCCACCACAATCTCAAACGACTGTTCCTCCTCTAGAGCGGCCGTCACAGGAGCGTCGATTTGTCCCTCGCTGAAGGTGTTGCCATCCGTCAGGGCAACATGGTCGACGGCAAACAATGGATTAGAGTCGTGGTTGTTGTACCATTCAGTACCCTCATCGGTAATAAAATCGGGGAAACTGCCTATCGGCGTAGCCTGAAAACCTGCATGGACACTCAAAATGAAGATATGATCTTCATCCAGTTGATGTTGCAGGTTGTGGGCATACTCAGCAGCAGCAGGGCAATTTACGCAACGGGCACCCGTAAAGTCCTTAATAAGCACCGTCTTACCCGTAGGTTCAACATCACCGCCTTCCAGAACAACCGTCACCGTATAAACTGCTGTCGTGCCATTTAGGGCCGTCACGGTATAGGTCACGGGATGGGTGAAGTCCTGAGCCACGCCAGAGGCGGGCTCCACAGTGGCACCTTCCGACACCTCAATGGTGGGAACCAGTTGTGTGACATCCGTTCCGGCAGGAAGCACGAAATCAACTTTACGTGCAACTTCATCAATTATGCCATCCTCATCCAGCGCATCGAAGCGGAACGACACGATGCTTTTTTCGTTCTCTGCATCGTGAACTACCGCCTCTACCATATACTGTGCCGTGGTGCCATTCATGGCTGTGACGGTGTAATAGACGGGATTGGTGAAGTCTTGGGCCACGCCCGACTCAGGTTCAATCGTGGCGTAGTTGGAAATGGTGATTGTCGGCACCAGATGGGTCACGTCCGTTCCAGCAGAGAAATCCAGTCTCACAATCTTGGAATCTTCATCAACTGAGCCATAAACGCTATCCACTCTGAACGCCAAAATACATTTCTCATCTTCAACACCTTGAATATAAGGTTCCTTTTCGATATCGCAGGCATTCATGAACATCATGGCAACCAGCAATGCTATACCTATTCTTATTATTCTGTTCATTATTTTCATTTCATTTTGAGGTTAAGTAACTGTTCAAAATTAAAGTGCATAATCAATTGACACGAGACACGAGACTTCGAGACAAGTAATGTCCTGTAGTCTCGCAGTCGCGTAGTCTCGAGTCCTTAGAAACTCGTCGAAACAGTCAGCGACACGCCGCTGGAAGCGGGCACCGTGCGGCACACGCCGCCAACACAGACCACACCCTCGCTTTGGCGACCAGCGCTCAGCATGACGCGGGTGGCATCGTGGATATAGGTCACCGTGCCAGTAAAGTAATGGTCGCGGTATTCCTCAACCGGGTTGCCATAGTTCCATTTGTCGGCGATGGAGAACGACCAATGCGGGTTGATGGAGTATTCGAGCAAAGCAGCAGCCCAGTCGCCACGCTTTTGGTAGTCTTTCTTCTCGCTTTCTTCGTATTCATAACCTTTGTGGACTTCGTTTTCCCAAAGGCCTTGCAGTTCGAGGCGCAGGCTTTGTTTCTTGGTGATCTTATAGGTTACGTCCAAGAAACCAATATTGGCTTGCACGACAGGCGCGCCAGCATGGCCTTCGATGGTCTCAATGTCGTAATACAGATTGATGTATTGCGCGGTGAGGTGCCAGTCCTTGCTGATCTTCTTGTCGACTTCGAAATTGATGTCACGGAAGAAGCGGTGGTCGCTGACAGCGAAGAACTTGGAGGTGTAGCCCAAGGTGCCGGATTGGTTCAAGGCAATTTGGTTGCCGTATGCCACGCTATCACGCACAATGTCGTTCACCTGACTCATATTGAAGGCAAGTTTGGTGCCATATTTGCCGCCGAGGGCAGTGCCTTTCGGGATGGTGTAGTTGACCTGCAACTGAGCTGCCATCTCACCATTAGGTTGAGTCGAATAGGTGTACATCGACGGCAGGCTGTGGGTGTGCGTGTAGTTGATGGGCGGGATGAAGTTGATGTCAAGGTCGTTTTGTTTGCCCGTGTACATCGACTTAAAGCTCATGTTGTCGGTGCGTTTCACCTGAAGCACTGCGCCAAAGCCCTTTTGCGAATAGCTCAGCGACGACATCAAAGCGCGACCTTCCTTATAGATATAGTTGTTGATGGCCGAGGGGTCGTTGATCTTGTAGGCATACTCGGTGCTGAAGGCCCAGTTGCCGTAACCGAGGTTGATGCGAGCAGCCGTGGCGCAAACGTTTTCGGGGATGTTGAAAAACGAACTTTGGTCAGCCTGTTTCTTGCTGACGAAACTGCCGCCAAGACTCATCTTGAACTTTGACTCGTTGAGTGCCGGGATGCTCTGGTTGAGGTCCCAATCGGCATCCACGCCACGAACGATGCCACGATAGTCGTCGGCATTGAAATCGCGCTCCAAATAAGGAGCCCAGAAGTAGCGCTGACGGCCATAAACGGCTTTCAAGGTCACGCCTTGGGTAGGACGCAACACCACACGTGCGCCGCGCAGGGCGTTGTCCATGCCTAGCGACCACTCCTCATAGGTGCGGAACACCAGACCACTGCCAAATTGGTCGTAGATGTCACCCACCGTCATGCCGATGAAGCCATTGTCGTAGGTGGCGAAGAAATTGGCCAACCCTACACCATTGAGTTCGCTACGGAAACCATTCATCTCGGGCAGGAAGGCCTCGAAACGAATGCCTGCAGAAAAGTCGCCATTGGTGTAGTTCACTTTTCCGAAACCATTGATGCCCAACTGTTTGCCCTTAAGGTCATTGATATCTATCCCCTTGTCGAGCATGTAGTACTGGGCATCCGTTTGGAAACTGCCGCTCACTTGACTATTCTCAAGGAACGACTGAGCACTCGCTCTGAAACTGAAAGTCAGGGCGAGTGCGAGCATTAGTAGTATATGTTTTCGCATAAATTTATGTTTATGACACGGGACTGCATGACATGGCACAAGACTCCCCCTTCATGGAACCGGGGATAGTTTCTCGCGCCTCGGAGCCACGCGTCAATGAATCACTTTTTCTTTTTTGTTTTGGCAATTTTCAGGATTTCCTCATAGAGGTCTTCTTCGCCGCCTTCGATATAGCCGGTGTGCTGGTAAACGAGTTTGCCGCTACCGTCAAAGAGGAAGGTGTGAGGCGGGTTGCTCACGTTCATGGCGCGTTTGAGGTCGCTGTTCACGTCAAGAAGGACTTCAAAGTCCCAGCCCTTGCCTTCAACAGTAGGCTTCACCTTGGCGGTCGAGCGCGAGTCGTCGATGGACACAGCATAAATCTTCACTCCTGTCTCCTCTTTCCAGTCCTGATAGACATCATTCAAGGCGTTGTGTTCCTTGATGCAGGGACCGCACCAAGTGGCCCAAAAGGTGAGGACAATAGGATTGCCGCCGTTGTTGAGTTTGGCGATGTTCACGTCCTTGCCTTTCAAGTCCTTAACGGTGACGTTAGGAAGATCCGATTTGGTTTGTGCGTGAAGGCCCGTCACTATCAGAGCCATCAGCAAAAGTGTCATGAGTTTTTTCATTGATTTAAAGATTTAATATTCAATAATTTAAAGATTCAAAATTCAAGATTCAATATTTAAAATTCCTAATTCAACACTCAACATTCCTCATTCAACATTCAACACTCAACACTCAACATTCAACATTCCTCCCCAAGTTGGCAATAAACCTCAAGCAATTTGCAGTATCTCTCCGCCCTGATGGCCACCTTTTTGATGACATTGGGAACCAGGACACATTCTCCAGCACTTACAAATACCGCGCCATTTTCCCAAACCAGCGAAAAATTTCCTTCAAGTGGCATCAAAATCACAAACGAGTCGAGGTTGGAATAGTCCTTCTCCATCTCGCCCTGCAATTGAAGAAGATTGGTCACAAAATACTGGCAATCAACGACAGGGACGGTACGGTTCATCACATGGGCAACCTCGGTTTTATAGTGTTCTGGCAACCTGCCGTCGATGGCCTCCACGGATTGGGCGACATGAAGTTCGCGGCGCATGCCTGCCACATCAATGCGGTCCCAGTCGTAAATGCGGTAGGTGGTGTCGCTGGTCTGCTGTATCTCGGCCACCATGATGCCTGGACCCAGCGCATGGATGCGTCCGGAAGGGATGAAGAAGACATCGTCTTTTTTCGCCGACTCATGGTTAAGCACATCTTGCAACTTATTTTCCTTCAACACACTGACATAGTCCATCCTAGTCATCTCGCGGTTGAAGCCCATAATGAGTTCGGCATCCTGTTCTGCCTGCATCACATACCACATCTCGGTCTTGCCGTTGCCCAAGCCGCGCTTTTCCGCCAACTCGTCGTCAGGGTGCACCTGCACCGAGAGCCAGTCGTTGGCGTCGATGATCTTCAGCAGCAACGGGAATTGCTCGCCGTATTTGTCGAAGACGCTCTCGCCCACCAAGTCGCCCATGAAGGTCTCTACCAGGTCGTTGATTTCATCGCCTTCGAAGTCGCCGTTCGCGATTTCGCTTTGCTCGTCCCATACGCCAGAGAGCAACCATAGTTCGCCACAATTTGGCATTGGGCCGTAGTCCATGCCCAGCACTTCCTTAATCTTGCGGCCGCCCCAGATTCTGTCTTTGAAAATGGGCTTGAACTTGAAAGGATATAGTACGGTTGACATTTGTATTCTCAAAAAATTTTGGGGCAAAGATAAGACTAAATCCCAAACGCATTACGAAAAAACGTAGTTTTGTAGCAAAATTCGTCATATGCAGAATCTCATCGAACTCCGACATATCCTCCATGCCCACCCCGAATTGTCAGGACACGAGGCACTGACCAACCGGATCTTGAACGAATGGGTGAAGCAGACCCAACCTGACCAAGTCATCGAGAAAATCGGCGGCTATGGCTTGGCTGCCATCTACAAAGGCGCCAAGCCTGGCAAGCGCATCCTCATCCGAGGCGACATCGATGCGCTGCACATCCCCGAACCCAACGAACTCCCCTATCGCTCACAAAACCAAGGCGTTTCGCACAAATGCGGCCACGACGGCCACGCCACCATTCTTTGCGGCTTGGCGCAATGGCTCGGCGAACAACGCCCCGACCAAGGCGAAGTGGTGCTGCTCTTCCAACCTGCCGAGGAGACAGGACAAGGCGCTCAAGCCATCCTCAACGACTCGCAATTTGCGCAAATCAAACCCGATGTAGCCTATGGACTGCACAACCTTCCGGGTTTCGAGAAGGGTAAAATCATGGTGAAGGAAGGCTGCTTTGCGGCAGCATCGTTTGGCTTGAAACTCTGTTTCGACGGTCGCACCGCACACGCCTCGCAACCCGAGACAGGGCATAGCCCTTCGGAACTAGTGGCCCAACTCATCCACCATCTGGAGAAAAAACGCGAACAGCTGAAGGCCGTGAAGCCCTTGACCACTTTCGTCATCACGCACGCCATCTTGGGTGAAGAGACTTTCGGTGTCGCCCCAGGCCATGCTGAGATTTGGCTTACTCTACGAAGCTTCAACGACCGCAACCTGGAACTAATGTCGACGGAAATCATCGAGTTCTGCCGCGCCAAGGCCAAAGACCATCTCTTCGATTTCAGTTTCTCCGAACACGAGATCTTCGCCGCCACCAATAGCGATGCCAACTGCGTGAAGACCATAGAACAAACTGCCAAAAATCTTGAGTTAGAACTCGGTCACCTCGACGAGCCCTTCCGCTGGTCGGAGGACTTCGGACGGTTCGGCAGTGTCTGCCCCATCGGCTTCTTCGGCCTCGGTTCAGGCATAGAACAGCCTGCCCTTCATGATCCGATGTTTGATTTCCCAGATGATATCCTTGAAATTGGAATGGGGATGTTTTGGGAGATAATTCGTTTGGAATTGGAAGTCAAGAGTTAGTGTTAGTTCTGTTAAAGCAGGTCGTTGAGCCTGTCGAAACGCCGTCTCAAAAATATTCGACCCTTCGACAAACTCAAGAACCCTAACCTTTCATTTACACCAACCGCATAATCTCCGATATAATCGCCCGCGAATAAGCATTCGCCACCTCGACGATAAACTTGTTGAAGTCGACGCGGGCATTGTGGTCGGCGGTGTCGCTGATGGTGCGGATGACGGTGAATGGCGTGCCAAACTCTAGGCAGACCTGTGCCACGGCCGCGCCTTCCATCTCGACGCATAGCACATCAGGCAGCAAACCTAAGATTTCCTCGCGTCTTTCGTTGCTGTTGATGAACTGGTCGCCGCTGGCGATGTCGCCGAAATACAATGTCGGCGCGAGGTTGAACTCCTTGACGGCCTCTTCGCCCACCATGTTTTCCACGCCTTTGCCCAACAGATTCGTCACCGCCTTGCCCGCCAGTTCGGTCAGATTGGGGTCGCTGTTGACATAAATACGGTTAAGCAGGGGCAACTCGAAACGCGAAATCATAGGACGCGCGTCAAGGTCGTGCTGCACGAGGCGCTTTGAAACCACAATGTCGCCCACTTTCAAGCCATCGGCCAAGGCACCTGCGGTGCCGATGAAAAACAAGTCGGTGACTCCGAACTCTTGTATTAATAAGGTGGCTGTGATAGTAGCAGCCACCTTGCCCCATTTGGAGAAGGCCACCACGCAGGCCCTGCCGTTGATCTTGCCCACGACAAACTCACGATTCGCGATTTTTACGACGGTCTTGTCTCTCAAAAGGCCCTTCACTTCGTCGATTTCCTGGGCCATGGCACCCAAAATGCCTATCGTCCTGTCCATAGAATAAAGAAACACTAGAAGTCCATTAATACATGCGAATCATTTTGACCTTGGCATCCGGCTTAAAGGCAGGATTCTTTATGATGGCGCCCTCGTCGCTTGTGACTTCTGGGAGAACACCTTCATAATCTTTTGGATCCACCATAAACTGAACACCTGACACTTCTACACAAATATCATCTTGGGCAGTGAGTTGAGTAAACGCCCCATCAGGATAGGCCGCCAACACCTCGTTGATGTTGCTGCCCACATGGAAGTTCTTCTCAGTCTGATACTGGTCGGAATAAATGTTGATAACACTTATGGTTTTCGTGAAAGAATTGCTCTCGAAATCATAATCCGGTTCCAACTCCACAAACAACTCGCCATCCTTTTTGATGGCATACTTGACTTGTTCCTCGCCTTCAGCCATATAGGACACTGGCTCTATCGTGAAACCTTCCATCTTTTCTGGAATCACGGAGCCAATCTTCAGGGCGTCCCAGTCAAAAGGCGTTTCCTCGACTTGCACTTCGTTGGTTATTGCAGGAGTTTCTGAAGCGTTTCCATTAGTGACGCTTTCGTTCGTTTTGGGTTGGTTGCCACAAGCGGCCAGACCTAAGGCCAAGGCCAATGCGATGATAAGTTTCGTGTTTTTCATGATATTTAAAACTAGGTTTTGCAAAACTACGAAAAAAACACCTACATTTGCAAAAAATTATCGAATGAAGAAGATTTGCATCTTTTGCGGCAGCAGCATGGGATTCGACCCCATCTACAAGGAGAAAGCCGCCGAATTGGGTCGCGTGTTGGCCGACAACGGTTGCGAGTTGCTCTTCGGCGGCGGCAGCGTGGGCCTGATGAAAGTCATTGCCGATGTGATGATGGAGCACGGTTGCAAAGTGACCGGCACCATCACCCAGCACCTCTTGGACATGCACGTAGGACACCCCGGCATCGACGAGCTCATCGTGGTGGAGACCATGGCCGAACGCAAGAAAATCCTGGAAGACAAGGCCGACGGTTTCATTGCCCTGCCTGGCGGCATCGGCACTATGGACGAGTTCTTCGAGACTTACGTGCTCAGCCAGTTGCGCGTGTTCGACAAGCCCGTGGCCCTCTACAACGTGAACGGCTACTACGACGGCCTCGTCCAGTTCATCGACCACATGGCCAACGAGGGCTTCATGCGCAGGGAACATGCCGACAACCTCATCGTTAGCAACGACCCCGTCGACCTGATGCGAAAGATGCTACGCTTCCAACCCGCCGATGTGACGAAGTGGGTGGTGGAGATTAAGGAACAAGTGAAGTAGTTGAGAGTTGAGTGTTGAGAGTTTAGAGTTTAGAGTTGAGTGAAGAGAGTTGAGAGTTATAGTTAGTCCCGTAGGGACGACACATTAATAAGCAGGCGACGTGAGTCCCTGCTCTTAAAAACAACAAGATCATGATCATCATAGGAATCACAGGTACCCTAGGTGCGGGCAAAGGCACCATCGTCGACTATCTCGTCAAGGAGAAGGGGTTCGTGCACTATTCGGTGCGGGCCTACATCACGGAAGAATGCCAACACCGCGGCCTCGAGGTGAACCGCGACACGCTCACCCTCGTGGGCAACGACCTGCGCGCCACGCATTGTCCGAGCTACATCACCGACCAGCTCTTCGAGCGCGCCAAGGCCGAGGGCAAGAACGCCGTCATCGAGAGTGTGCGCACACCAGGCGAGATCCACTCGCTGCGCGAGAAGGGCGAGTTCTACCTCTTCGCCGTTGACGCCGACAGGAAAATACGCTACGACCGCATCTACCAGCGCGGTTCGGAGACCGACCATATCGACTTCGAGACCTTCGTGGCCAACGAAGAGCGCGAGATGACCGCCACCGACCCCAACAAGCAGAACCTCGGCGCCTGCATCAAGGAGGCCGACTTCGTGCTCACCAACGACGGCACCATCCCAGAACTGCATGAGCAAGTCGAGAAGGCCTTGCGCCAACTCCATGTGCGCCCTTCATGGGACGACTACTTCCTCAACCTCGCCGACACCGTCAGCGAACGCGCCACCTGCAACCGAGGGCGCAGCGGCTGTGTCATCGTGAAAGACAAGCAAATCCTTGTGACGGGCTATGTGGGCTCGCCTAAGGGCTTGCCCCATTGCGACGATGTGGGCCATCTGTTCCGAAAGACCATCCACGAGGACGGTTCGGTGACCCAGCACTGCGTGCGCACCGTTCACGCTGAGCAGAACGCCATCTGCCAGGCGGCAAGAAGAGGCATCGCCTTGGACGGCAGCACCCTCTATTGCCGTATGACCCCCTGCCGCACCTGCGCCATGCTCATCATCAACTGCGGCATCGTGCGCGTGGTGTGCGAGCGTCGCTACCACGATGGCGCTGAGACCGAGGAGATGTTCAAGCAAGTGGGCATCTCACTGGAATACAAGTACGACGAGGTGCAGCAATACGAAGGACAACGCTGCGACGCCAACGCGTAAGCAGCGACTAACGCCAAAACAGAGACTCCCTGCAGGATGGGAATGGCAGGACAATGCCATTACCCTTTCTTGCAGGGAATCTCTGTTTTTTCAAAACCATTCAGTAAAGAGGACTTCTAAAACCAAGTTAAGGAAGCTCCTATGGAGCATATTTTAGAAGTTCCCGAAAACTATAGCATCATATTAATAAATAAGTGTTCAAAATTAAAGTGCATAATCAATTTACACGAGACACGAGACTTCGGGACATAGGCCCTTCGACTCCTTCGACAGGCTCAGGAACCGAGGACTCAGGGGCCCGTCTCGCGTCTTATGGTCTCGTCAAACTCTTTTTGAAACAAATCCTCAACTTTTTTCATTTCTTTCGCAATTTTTTCTATTTTTGTCGATTCCGAGTATGCTTTTTACAAAAGAAATAAGAAAACATACATAAATAAATCATTAAAAATCAATCATTTAAAACTCTAAAACTATGAGAAAAACATCTTTACTTCTCTTGCTGCTGATGGCGCTGTTCGCGCCTTGGGCAGCGAATGCACAGGAAACTGTGGAAATTGGAGATGGGACGTCCAAATCCTACTACACCCCATTCAATTCCTTATATTGGTACTCTTTCACGGAGATGATTTATCCTGCCAGTGAAATCACTATCGATGATGAAACTGTTGCAGGTACCATCACCTCGGTGAGTTACTACCTTGACCAGTCCTACACTACTGAGCAGACCAACGACATTGTGTTGTACATGAAGAACGTCTCAAGGTCGACCTTCACAAGCAACACGGACTACGAACCCGTTACTGCCAATGACATCGTATTCAATGGACAGTGGACGATTCCAGCCAACACAACAGGTGTTTGGCTTACTATCACCTTGGATACGCCTTTCGAGTATGACGGCGAAAGCAACCTGATGATAGCCATGGACGAAAACACCGACCAGTATAGCACACGCAATTTCCGCTATACTACGGTGACTAACTCTGGTGTTCAATTCTACCACGATAGCAATAACCCGAATCCTTACGACTTAGATTCGTATAGTGGTAACAAAGTCCTGCGCAACCAACTTCCGAACGTCCAGCTCGTCATCTTACCTGTTGCAACAAGCGGCTGCCCGAAACCCAGAACCCTCGTGGCTTCCAACGTGACCGCCCACACGGCCACCTTGACCTGGACCATGGACGAACCGCTTGACCCTACCGCCAGTGGTTTCAACCTGGAGTACAAAAAAGTCTCTGACCCCGACGATTCATGGAATCGTATCGGAGTGGGACCCTCCGTATTGAGTTTTGACCTTTCAGGTTTAGACCCTGAAACCGAATATCAAGCCAGAGTACAGTCCGCCTGTGGCAATGACGACAACAGCGATTGGAGAAACGCCCAAAACTTCACCACCGAAGTGGCCTGCCCCGCCCCCACCGGCCTCGCAGTGGCTGACATTACCGCCAACGATGCCACCGTTTCTTGGACTGGCACCAGCGACAGTTATGTCGTGATGATTGGACAAGAGAACTGCGCAATCTATGCCAACTTTGAAAACAACGAAATACCCGCCAACTTCACCAACGATGCCACCTATCCTTGGACAGTGGTGGCCAACACCCATAGCGGTGCCTATTGCGCCAAGAGTGGTAACGGCAACCATCACAGTACTACTTCCGCCTTGCAACTCGAAGTGAACCTGACCACCGATATGACCCTGACCTTCTCGGCCAAGGTTTCTTCAGAAGCTAGTTGGGACAAGGCATATTTCACCATTGATGGAACCCAGAAGATTAATGGTATTTCCGGCAATGGCAACTGGATTGACTACAGCTACCCTCTGACTACAGGCACCCACACCCTCCGCTGGTATTACACCAAGGACAGTAGCAGCAACTCCTACGACGACTGCTTCTATGTGGACGACATCGTCATCAGTACAGGCGTGGCTTCATGGACCGAATACACCACCAACGCCCAGACCTATACCTTCAATAACCTCACCTCCAACACCCACTATCAAGTGAAGGTGAAAGGCAACTGTGGCAGCGAAGGCTATAGCGCCGAGACCGCTCCTGTGAGCTTCACCACCGAGGCCTCTTGCATCGCTCCCACGGGTCTCCACATCGTCGAAGGCAGCCTCACTGCCCACGGGGTGACTATGGCTTGGGACATAGAGGAAGATGCTTACTACCAATACGCCATGACCCATGGCATCACCTCCGACCCCACCAACGTGAACTGGGGATATCCGGAACAAATATTATCACTCCCCTATTGGACTAATTCATATGCCGACCATGACTACACTTTCTACGTGCGCAAATGGTGCAGCGAGGAAGAACAGAGCGAAGCCATCTTCATCAGTTTCCACACCCCGGAAGCTTGCCCCGCTCCCACCATCTTTGCCGTGGTAGAAAACAGCATCACTGGCCACGAAGCCACTTTGACTTGGGAAGGCACCAGCCAAAGCTACAATGTAAGCTACAGAACAGCCGCTTATATAGATGGTGTTGAAGAAAGTTTCGATTCGAACAGCCTTCCTTCTGGCTGGGAAAACAAGACGGGTCTGCTCTCCACAATTTTGGATGGAGGAGAATTTGGCACTTCAACGCAATGGTCTTTCGGCACCAGCAATGGCGTGTTCGACAGCCACGCCAGAATCAACATCTATGGTACCAGTCGTTATGGCTGGCTTATCACCCCGGAATTCACATTGCCTGCCGGTGCTACACTCTCCTTCGACCTTGCCTTGACCGCCTACAGCGGCACAGGTGCTGCTTCAGGCACATGCGATGACGACAAGTTTGTGGTCCTGGTTTATGCCGACAATGCATGGCAAATCCTGCGTGATTGGGACAACAGCGGTTCAAGTGATGTTTATAACGATATCCCCACTGCTGGACAGAACGTCAGCATCAACCTCTCCGGCTATGCTGGCAAAACCGTGAAGATTGCCTTCTACGGCGAATCGACCGCCAGTAATGGCGACAACAACCTCCACATCGACAACGTAGCCCTCGGCACTCCTGTGGCTGCTGGCGAGATGCAATATGTTAACAACATCGAAGAGCAAACCGTCACATTAAGCGACCTGCTTGCCGAGCGCAAATACGAGGCCTGGCTGATTGGCGATTGCGGCAGCGAAGGAAGCAGCACCGAGGTTGGCCCCATCACCTTCACCACCGACATCGCCTGCCCCACCCCCACGGGTCTCGTCGTTAGCGAACTCTCCGCTACAAGGGTTGTCATCAGCTGGGATGCCGAAGAAGGCGAAATGTTCCAAGTCCTTATGCCCGCAAGCCAAGACACGCATCCTTTCGATCCTAACAATCCTCCCACAAATTGGAACACCCAAGAACAGACCCAAAACTTCGCAGTATGGGATCGCTTAATTCCTGAAACGACTTATGGCATTTGGCTCCGCAAATACTGCAACGAGGACGAGCAAAGCGAACCTATCTATATCACGTTCACCACCCTCCCAGAATGCCCCGTGCCTACGGAGGTTACCGTCAGCGATGTTGGGCACTACACCGCCACCGTCAACTGGACTGGCAACAGCGATGAAGGCTTCAAGGTGATGTATAGGGAATCAGCTGGCGAAAATGCTCCGTTCAAGGAGGACTTCGAAAACGCTTCTTCATTCGCCAACTGGACCTTCATCAGCATGAACACTACCAACAATATCGAATCAGGTAAAGCCGGTCGCATTGCCGATGCCGCTCACACCGGTTCGTTTGGTTTCAGATTCTCGTCCTATAACGACGCAAGCGATTACAACCAATACTTAGTGTCGCCCGAGTTGACTGTTACTGGTGAACTCAAGTTCTATTTTAAGAAGTATAATTCAAGTGAAGAAACCTTATATGTGGGTTATTCCACCACCACTAACGACTTGGATGATGAAACCGCTTGGACTTGGACTGAAGATCTTGCTCCTACCGAATCATGGCAGGAATACACCCAAGAACTTCCCGCTGATGTGAAATATATTGCTTTCCATTATTACGGCGACTATTCCTATTATGTTTATGTGGACGACATCACCATCGGTGCCTACGAAGTGCCTGCTAGCGAATGGCAGTTCATCACCGCTGCAAACAGCCCTGCCGGCATCGGCGGCCTCTCTTTCGGCACTAAGTACGATGTAGTTGTGGTTCCGATTTGCGACGAGACAGCTGAAAGCGAAATGGTGAGCTTCACCACCAAGTCGGCCGATGAGAAGATCTTTGCTGGTACCACCAGCGATGACTGGAACGAAGGCAGCAACTGGATTCCTTACGGTGTTCCCACCTTCGACCAGACGGTTGAATTGCGTGCCAACGTCACCATCAGCGACGAAGCCTTTGCCAATACCATCAGCCAAGGCAACTACACCATCACCATCGAGGACGGCAAGCTGAAGAGCAACACCGGTGTCAACGCCACCGTGAAGAAGTCTATCCGTGGCTACGATACGAACTACGACCCAGAGACTTACAACAACGGCGACTACTACCTCATCACCAACCCGCTGACAATCACTGTCACCCCGAGCGAAGACAACGGTTTCCATGTCGGCAACTATGACCTCTACAACTGGAATTACGCGGAAGACCTCGAATGGAGAAACAACGTCACCTCGTTGTATCCCGGTATGTATGGTTACCTCTATGCCAACGAGACCGGCACCACCCTGACCTACACTGGCTCCATCAATCCGTACACCGGCTATAAGTACAGAAGCGCAAGCGTTCCTACATCCCCCGAAAACTATGACTTCCCGGGCTGGTACCTCTTCGGTAACCCCTACATGTATGATGCCTATCTGACTAATGCAAGCAGCAACGGCACTGCCCTGCCTTACATCAAGATGAATGCCAATGGCGACGGTTTCGAGAATGTTGCCGCTGGCACGCCCATCGAACCTATGGAAGGTTTCTTCTACCAAGGTGTTACGGGCGCAACCAGTGCATACGTGGTCACTTACGAACCTACCGTCCAAAGCAACGGCAAGCTCAACATCAACCTGCGCAGCGCCAACAAGCAGTTGGACAACGCCATCCTCATGTTTGGCGGCAACCAGCAGATGGGCAAGATGACCTTCCGCGAGAACAGCAGCAAGGTCTACATGCCTGTCGAAGGCAAGGACTACTCCATCACCACGGCCGAAGGCCAGATGGGCGAGATGCCCGTCAACTTCAACGCGGAGAAGAACGGCAGCTACACGCTGAGCTTCACCAACGAAGACGTTGACTTCAGCTACCTGCACCTCATCGACAACCTCACTGGCGAAGATGTCGACCTGTTAGCCGGCGCTTCGACGGGCTCAGCGGCCTATACCTTCAATGCCAGCACCACCGACTACGAGAGCCGCTTCAAGCTGGTGTTTGCCACCGGCACGAGCGCCGAAGGCGACAACTTCAGCTTCGTCAACGCCAGCGGCAACCTCTGCATCTTCGGCATCGAGGGTGAGGCCACCGTCCAGGTGATCGACATCCTCGGCCACGTCATCAGCAGCGAGACCTTCAGCGGCAGCTACGAGCGCAAGATCAACGGCGCTCCTGGCGTCTACATGGTCCGCCTCATCAACGGCAACGACGTGAAGGTCCAGAAGGTGGTGGTGAGATAATCCCCCTAACCCCCTTAAAAGGGGAACGGGCTTTTACAAGAGTATGAGCCCGTCCCCCTCTTGAGGGGGTGCCCAAAGGGCGGGGGAGTAAAATCACCCCCGACCAAAAAGAAACCAACAAACAAAGCAAACAATAAAACCCAATAAACAATGAAGAAACTAGCACTAACCCTCGCTATTGTCCTTGGACTGGGCTTGACGACCTTCGCTGATGGCGGCGGCCTCTTCCAACGCGGCAACACGCCTGAGCAGGAAAACTACTTCAAAAACGGCGACCGTGGTTTTGGTCCTGTCCTGCCCGGTCATGAACAGACTGGCAACGCTGACGCCCCCCTCGGCACAGGCATTGCTGTCCTCGCCGTCCTCGGTGGCGCCTACCTCGTAGGCAAGAAACGCAGAGAGGAATAAGTCCTTTTGCAGCATACTTAAAGAAGGCATCGTCCGTGGGCGATGCCTTCTTTTTGTATTACAGACCATCCTTGTCGTCGCTTCGCGCCGCGTCGCTTGTCGTCATTGACTCGCTCTGCATCATCGAAATGCTTTGCATTCGGCGTAGCCAATCGCGATTTGCGAGGAGGCACGACGAAGCAAATCGAAGATTCAACGGAGTTAATCCAGGTGTGAGGTTATAAGTGACTGTTCCACTTTCCCCTCAGCAAGGCTTTCCTGCTGGCAAAGGCATAACATCCTTCTCCTATCTTTCCCCTAGATTGCTTCGTGCCTCGCAATGACGCAAAGCGTGTCCAAGGTCCGGTTTGCATGGTTGATTGGCTTCGTGACTCGTAATGACGCGAAGCGGGTCCAGAGTCCAGTCCTTCAACCCAGATTCGTTCAGGCAAAGATTCTTTAACCAAACGTTGTTTTCAAAATCTTTAGTTCACATAAAATACTTGTGACCATTGACCATGACCATGACCACTTTCACGGGAATGCTGACGATTCAGCCTCTGGGTGAAGTGGTCATAGTCATGGTCATAAGCCATAGTCGCATGCCAAAGGAATAGGCAGTTTAATTCTAAACAATTGTTTAAAAATCAGCCACTTTTTTACAATCGCGTTACTTTTTTCCCTATCTTTGCACGCTCAAAGAACAGGAATTAGCAATAAAAAATTAACATAAATTATTAACGATCAAACACTTAAATCAAAAAGAAATGACAAGAAAATCATTACTTTTCGCGCTGCTATTGGCATTTATCGCGCCCTGGGCAGCGAACGCACAAACCGTTACGATTGGCACAGGAACAAGCGCTCAAAACAGTGCTCCTATTGCCAACTATTACAACTACTCCATGGCGGAGATGATTTTCACCGCTGATGAGATTGGTACTATTGATGTGAGCACCATCCTAAGCTTGGGATTCCAATGCACATCTAATGTGAGCAAAGACTATGGTGTCACCATTTACATGAAAAACATCGAAGCAGATGCGTTCACAGCCACCTCAGATTTCATCACGCTTTCCGCTACTGATGTTGTCTTCACCGGCACAGTGTCACCTACCTCAGGTTGGACAACCATTGATCTTCCCACTCCATTTACCTATAACAGAACGGGCAACCTGTTGATTGCCGTGAACAAGACCTCTGGAGGTTATGATGGTTACACTTCCATTTGGAATTACACTTCAACTTCCACAACGTATAAGATGTTGTATAAGGAAAATGATGGTGGTGCTTATGATCCCACTACTACATTGTCATTATCTTTGAATTACAACCGTCCGAACGTGCAGTTGGTCTTCGGCGCACCAGCCTCCACCCCAAAACCCACAGGCTTGGCTGTGAGTGGTATCACCCACAATGAAGCCACACTGAGCTGGACAGAGAACGGCACAGCCACCTCATGGCAGTATTGCCTCAACGGTGACGAAGAACATCCCGTCACCATGAACACCAATCCTTACACGCTGACAGGCCTCACAACTCTCACCTCTTACACCGTGAAGGTGCGTTCAGTGGGCAACAACGAATACAGCGATTGGAGCAACGAAGTGAGCTTCAACACCACCGCACAAGCCACTGCCGTTGGCGATGGTTGGAGCGACGACTTTGAAGGCGCAAGCTTCGGATGGGAACTCATCAACGGCACCCTCACCAACCAATGGGCATGGGGCACCGCAGCCAACAACGGCGGCACCCATGGCCTCTATATTTCCAATGACGGCGGCACCAGCAACGCTTATTCCCACAGTGCTGCCATAGTGTATGCCACCAAACTCCTCAACTTCACCGAAGGCAAATACGAGTTCTCATACGATTGGAAAGCCAACGGCGAAAGCACTTACGACTATCTGAGAGTAGCCTTGGTGCCTGCTTCTGTGACCCTGACTGCTGGCACAATACCTTCTGGCTTTAGCACCACAGGTCTGCCTTCAGGTTGGATTGCCTTGGACGGTGGCAGCAAGCTGAATCTGGTTACCACATGGCAAAGCAAGAGTTTGGCTATCAATGTGACTGCTGGTAACTATTATTTGGTGATGGCATGGAGAAACGATGGCGGTGGCGGCACCCAACCTCCTGCGGCTGTCGATAACGTGAGCATCACCAAGATTGCTTGCGATTACGATGTGGAAGACCTTGCAGTGAGCAACATCACCACCACAACCGCTGACGTCACTTGGACTGACAGTGAAGTCGGCGAATGGCAAGTGGCCCTCAAGGAAGGCAATGGAGAATGGGCTACCCTTCCTAACACTTACACCACCAACAGTGCCATGCTTACTGGCCTCACCACAGCCACCAACTACCAAGTGAAGGTGCGTGCTTATTGCAACGCCACAGACCAAGGCTCATGGTGCGAAGCCATCAGCTTCGCCTCCGCTTGCGAAGCCTTCGACCTCGAATCGGACGACTTCACCGAGAACTTCGACGACATGACGGCTCCTTCCATCTATACCCCCACGGAGCACACCATGCCCGTTTGCTGGAACGTCATCAACACTTGCACCTACAGCAGTTACATGTATTATCCGACAGTTTCCTCTTACGGTAGCAATTCCACCTCAGGCAGCAACTACCTGCGTTTCTATTCCTATTACTCCAGCTGGAGTGATTACGATCCGCAAGACCAATATGCCATCTTGCCTGTTATGGAGAATTTAGACGGCAAGCAAATCAAACTGAGCGTAAAGGGAGGCAGCACAAATAGCACTTTCTATGTGGGTTTGATGACCAATCCGACCGACCCAAGCACATTTGTTGCTTTTGCCACCCAAGCTCCTACCACCTCATACGTGGAATACGAATTCCCCATCAGCGGAACGGGCAACTATATCGCCATCAAGATGAATGCTGCCACATCAACCGAAACCAGCCATAGCCTCTACATTGATGACATCATCGTTGAGGATGCTCCTACCTGCCTCAAGCCCACTGATCTTGTAGTGACGGGTACCACCACTACTACAGCTACCCTCAGCTGGACTAATGGTGCACCAACCCAAACCGCTTGGCAGATTTGCCTGAACGGCGATGAGGCCAACCCCATCATGGCCAACAGCAACCCCTTCACCATCGATGAAGAAGGTGTTCTTGCCCCTTCCACCACTTACACCGCCAAGGTACGTGCCTACTGCAATGCTGACGACCAAAGCGAATGGAGCGATGAAGTGAGCTTTGCCACCGCATGCGAAGCCATTACTATCGATGAAACTCACACCTACAGCGAAGGCTTTGAAGGCTACACTGGAGTGAGCTATAGTGCTACCGATGGAGTTATGCCCGTTTGCTGGGACAGCTACAGCACTGGCTCCGTGGCACCACACATCATCGGCAGCGGTTCCTACTATTACCATCACGATGGCACCAATGCCTTGACCTTCTACGGCAGTGGCTATTGCTATGCCGCTATGCCTGAGTTCACCAATGCCCTCAGCGAACTGGAAATCAAGTTCTGGATGCAGACCGAAAGCGCAAGCAACGGCTCACTCGTTTTGGGTTACATCACCGCTGAAGACGAAAACTATAACACCTTTACTGCGATAGAAACATACGCCAATAACAACAACTCTATGGTGCAGCGCACCACCGATCTGAACGAGGTGCCTGCCACGGCCACCCGTTTGGTCTTTAGATGGTATTACTCTAGCCAATATAGCTGCTGCATTGATGATGTGGAAGTTACGCTGATTCCTACCTGTTTAGCTCCTTCCGCCCTTGAAGTGACCGCCACCACTACCACTACAGCCACCTTCAGCTGGACCAATGGCGACAGGGAAACCGCTTGGCAGATTTGCCTCAACGGTGACGAAACCAACCTCATTCCGGCCAACAGCAACCCGTTCACTGTTGAAGACCTCACCGCTTCCACTGCCTACACCGCCAAGGTGCGCGCCTACTGCAGCGCTGACGACCAGAGCGACTGGAGCAACGAAGTGAGCTTTGCCACCGAGTGCGAGGCCATCGTTGTGGATGCCGCCAACCCGTTCACCGAAGGCTTCGAAGGTGATTGGACTCCTCTCTGCTGGGAGAGTATTCCACACA